>Ga0224723_1000440_pt1 | contig 28418 bp, 23 predicted proteins | sample Balambano_FR2_Me_FD_161647 | JGI IMG/M metagenome (GOLD analysis project Ga0224723, IMG submission 161647) | Freshwater sediment microbial communities from Lake Towuti, South Sulawesi, Indonesia - Balambano_FR2_MetaG | ecosystem: Environmental > Aquatic > Freshwater > Lake > Sediment | place... | reverse complement strand
GGGTATGATACCTTTCTAAGATCGTCGCATACCTGCTAGCTGATCCTTCATCCCCCTCCCCTTATCTTTTTCAATCATGACCCAGGTAACTATAGGCATCATTATGGGCAGCGATTCTGACCTGCCGACTATGCAAGGGGCGATCGCCATTTGCGAAGAATTTGAGGTTCCTTGTGAAGTGGCGATCGTTTCTGCCCATCGCACGCCCGAACGCATGGTGAACTATGCAAAACAGGCTCACCTGCGCGGACTCAAAGTGATCATTGCGGGGGCAGGCGGTGCTGCTCATTTGCCGGGAATGGTTGCTGCGCTAACGCCGCTGCCTGTGATTGGCGTACCCGTTGCCAGTCGCTACCTTCAGGGCGCGGATTCGCTCTACTCAATTGTGCAGATGCCTGCTGGGATTCCCGTTGCGACGGTGGCGATCGGCAATGCCAAAAACGCTGGACTGTTAGCGGTGCAAATTCTCGCTAGCCATCAGCCCGACCTGCTAGAAAAAGTGCAGCGCTATCGACAAGAGCTAAACAATCTGGTGATGGACAAACAAGCTAGGTTAGATGAGATAGGCTATCGACAATATCTTGCAGAATCTTGAAGACGCGACATGACAGAAGCTACTCAAATCCGCCCTGCTGCCAAACCCGCCGCTGACCTGACGACTCACTACCAGGTGGCAATGCCGCAGCCTGAAACCCACCTGTTTGAAATCACACTCCAGATCAAAGGCTGGCAGTCGGATGTGCTGGATTTGAAAATGCCCGTTTGGACACCAGGGTCATACCTGGTGCGGGAATATGCTAGACACCTTCAAGATTTCAGCGCCGAAACACCTGATTCAGCTAAGTCATTATTCTGGCAAAAGCAGAGCAAAAACCACTGGCAGGTCAACACGTCAGGCACGTCAGACATCACCGTGCGCTACCGAATCTTTGCGAATGAGCTTTCGGTGCGAACCAATCACCTGGATGCGACGCACGGCTACTTCAATCCGGCGGCGACCTGTTTCTATCTGCCCGGATTTGAGCATAAGCCCATTCAAGTTACAGTCATTCCGCCCAAACCTGACTGGCAGGTTTCCACGCCTCTCCCCGCTGCTTCCGGGAAACATTCTTTTATTGCGGCTGACTTTAACACGCTGGTAGACAGTCCGTTTGAGGTGGGCAAACAGCAGGTTTATGAGTTTGAGGTGCTGGGCAAACCCCACGCGCTAGCCATTTGGGGGCAGGGCAACGCCGAGCCAGAGCGAATCGTTGAAGATACGCGCAAAATCATTCAGGTTGAGGCAGATTTATTTGAAGGGCTGCCCTACGATCGCTACCTCTTCCTCTTGCACCTCTCGGCTCAGGGCTTCGGTGGATTGGAACATAAAGATTCCTGCTCACTCAACTATCCTCGCCTCGGCTTCCGATCGCCAGAACGATATAACCGCTTCATGCAGTTGGTTGCCCACGAGTTCTTTCACCTGTGGAACGTCAAGCGCATTCGCCCCAAAGCGCTAGAGGTGTTTGACTACGAGGCGGAAAACTACACCCTTTCCCTCTGGTTTAGCGAAGGCACCACCAGCTATTACGATCGCCTCCTCCCCCTTCGATCTGGCATTTACGATGTCTCTTTCTTTATCAAAGAACTGGGCAAAGGCATTACCCGATTCCTGCAAACTCCCGGTCGCCTGGTGCAGCCTTTAGGCGAATCGAGCTTTGATGCCTGGATTAAGCTTTATCGCCGCGATGCTCACAGCGACAACGTGCAAATTTCCTATTACCTCAAGGGCGAAATGGTGTCGCTGCTGCTGGATTTGCTGATTCGGGCAAAGCATCGGAATGGGCGATCGCTCGACCAAGTGATGCGCCAAATGTGGAATCAGTTTGGCAAATCTGAAACTGGCTTCACCCCTGAACAGCTTCAGTCGGTCATCGAAGCGGTTGCCGAAACCGACCTATCCGACTTCTTCCATCGCTTCCTCAACACCACTGAGGAACTTCCGTTTAACGCATACCTGGAACCCTTTGGGCTAGAGCTTGTAGCCGAAGGCGAAGACGAACAGCCACCCTTCCTGGGAATGACTGTGAAAACGGAAGGCGGACGGGAGATGATCAAGTTTGTCGAAGCTGGCTCCCCCGCGCAGCAGGCAGGCATCGATCCGGGTGATGAACTGTTGGCGATCGATGGACTGCGGGTAACGGCTGAGCAACTGGGCGATCGCCTCAAAGACTATCAGCCCAACCAGACCACTCACCTCACCTTCTTCCACCAGGATGAACTGAAAACACACCTCGTCCAGCTTGCTGCTCCTCGTCCTTCGCGCTACTTGCTCAAGGCGATCGACAAACCTTCAAAGGTGCAGCAAGATAACTTTTTGAGCTGGCTCGGTGCCCCTTTGAAGGACATCCAAAGAGGGTCAGAGGCGTAGGATGAGTAAAGCAGAGCGTGCCCATCAAAATACAATTCTTTATGGATGGGCACGGGCAGTGCCCTTTGCCCAGTCATGGAAAAAGTCAAGTGTGGGCGAGACAATTTTTTATGAGCTCCAACCGGACTCTCATAACCCACTAACAGCGAAACGAACAATCTGTGTACTCCATCTGACGTTTCATCCACTGGTTTGTAGGATACCCGTGCAACGCCCGTTTACTCCCTCGACGCGCCTTGACCCGCTCAAAGAAGTCCGCTAGAGAGGAGTCCGCTTGAATCGCTCGCCAAGCTACCTCAATCAAGATGCTGCGAACTTGGCGATTGCCCTGTTTAGTGATGCTTCCTCGTCGGGTGTTCTCGCCACTGGAATACTCGGCAGGGGTCAGTCCGGTGTAACTGAATAACTGACGTTCATTGGTAAACTGCGATAAGTCCCCTAACTCATTCGCCAGGATACGAGCACTCACCGACCCCACCCCTGGGACAGAACGATAGGTTGTTTCATCGGGGTCAGTGGCGGCTTGCTCTTTCAATCGAGCCTCTAACTGAGCAATCTCTTGGTCTAGGGCTTCCCAGACCCGTTGATGACTCCTGACACTACAGCGAAACTCCTGACTGGCACTCTCCTTCAGTAGCTCTGCCACTAGCGCATGGCTCATGCGCCTTTGATCCTGCGGGGCTATTAGTCCAAATTGGTGGGCTTTCATGCGAATACAGTTTTGGCTCTGAGTGCGTTGTCGTACCAGTTGGCTCCGGGTTCGACTCAGCAATCGCGCCGCTTCTTGCGCCACTGATGGAATCCGAATCCCCCTTAATCGCCCTGCTTCCAAGTGCTCGGCGATCTTGCGCGCGTCCCGGTTGTCGGTTTTTACTCGCTGGTTGGCGGCTACCTCAATCGCAGCAGCGTGGACGACGATACTCCTGATTCCTTGTCGCTGCAATTCTCGGTGCAATCCAAACCCCGAAAATCCCGCTTCATAGGCACTATGAATCTCAGCCCCTGGAAAAAACTGTCGCAGTTGGTGTCCTAATTTCTCAGGTGCTGCTGCCGTGCTCCATCGTTTGACCTCCATCTGCTTCACTCGTGCCACAACTGAGTACGTTCGTTTGTGAACATCTATGCCCACATACACCGTCTCACCGACATATGATCTTGTTTGTGCGGTGGGTTTCATACAAGTCTTCCTCGCTTGATGGGTTTGTCTACTTCAAGCTTATGGGGGCTTGTCTCACCGCACTTTACTTTTTCATCATAGGGACATCCTACAGTTCACGCTAAGTCTGTATTTGTTTGTGATAGCTAAGGACCAAATCAACCAGATAGTAGATCAGGCGCTCTTTGGATGCAGGCATGATTAGTTTGCCGTGCAGGACTTCCTGACTGAGGATAAAGGAAATGAGAGAACCGAAAAAAACCTGACAGGTTATAGCGGGGTCAGGTACGTTTAAATCAGGTCGCGATTTGAGATAGTTGCCTAACACTTCTGTACCACACTGAATTACTTCTCGCACATAGAGTTGAGCCAGGTCAGGGAAGCGCCCCGATTCAGCAATCATGAGCCGCACGAAGGCGATATATTCCGGGTCATCCATGCGGGCCAGGAGGATTTCGGCAAATCGCCGCAGGACTTTTTCGGGCGGTGCAGTTTCCGGCAAAGCGCAGCCAAACTCTACCTGAAAGTGACGCAGCACCAGCCGCTCAATTAATGCAATAAACAGTCCTTCTTTTCCCTGAAAGTGGTTGTAAATGGTGTGTTTAGAAACGCCTGCTTCGGCTGCAACTCGATCCATGCTGGTTCCAGCATAGCCATGCTGAAGAAACACCTGAAAAGCACCTTGCAAAATCTGTTCAGGTTTGCAACTGGTTTCGATATCGTTAGTTGATTGATTACTCAGCATGATGTTAAGGGCGATTTAAGACAAAGAATTTGGGGCTGGGGGGGTTAAAGCGTGGGCGAGCGACTAAGGGATGAGGGCAGACGGAAGCTGCACGTTGCATAATCTATAAAGTTTTATAGACAGTCCAGACTGCACGGTGTAGTCTGATGGAAGGAGAAGGTTACACTATACCGTGCAGTATACTCACCTGGGGTTAGAAATCGGCGTTTCTCCAGATAGGAAATTCTCGCTGTCTCTTTTAACCAAACCTCAATTAGCAAATCGCTCGGAGGTTGTATACCGTAATGCGTCACTCTATTTAGCCTCAAAGAATGTAAGCCCTATTGACATAGCAAATTGACGTAGCTGTTAGATTGGAAAATTTACAAATTTATGAGTGCAAGTAATGCTCAGCGCTCCTGGCAAGGACGGGGGCTGTGGTTAGGAATTGCTGCATTAGTTTTATTGGGGGCAGGCTTTCTCGCGGTGAGGATGTTTCAACAGTCCGCCCAGCAAGCAGCTATTGAGGAAGCAGCCCCAGCTCCCCGTCAGGTGACGGTGGCGGCTCTGGGTCGGCTGGAGCCAGAAGGAGAAGTGATTAGTGTGAGTGGGCCGCAGGGCGATCGCATTGGTCAACTCCTTGTGGCGGAAGGCGACTATGTGCAGCAGGGTGAAATTCTGACTTACTTAGAGAGCTACGAAGAACGGTTAGCAGAGCGCAACTACGCTGCCAGCCAGCTTGCCGAAGCCCAAACCCGGTTAGCGGCTGAGACTCAATATGGCAATGCTCAGGTACAGGAAGCCCGCACTCGATTGGGTCAAATTGACCGCCCTCAATCACTAGAGATTGAGGCCCAGCAGGCAACGGTGCGTCAGCTAGAGGCAGAGCTAGACCTGGCAGAAACAGACCTGGAGCGTTCCCGGCGCTTACGAGCAGAAGGAGCTATCTCCCAGCAGGAGCTAGACCAGCAGGTTACAGAAGTGCGACGCGCTCAGGAAGAATTAAATAACGCCAGAGCAAGCCTGGTGCGTCTAGAAACCGCCCGCATTCGCGATTTAGAGAACGCTCAGGCTCAGGTGCAATCGACGCAAGCCGAATCGACGCGATCGCAAGCTCAAATTGAGGTCGATTCAGCCGCGCGTAACCTGGAATTGGCAAACGCTAGCCTCGATCGCACGATTATTCGCGCCCCCAGCGACGGAGAGATTTTACAAATCATCACCCAGACTGGAGAGGCGATCGGCGAAGAAGGCATTTTAGAACTGGGCAATACCCGCCAAATGTATGTTGTTGCTGAGGTCTATGAAACCGATGTGGGCTTGGTGGAACTAGGGCAAAAGGCAACTATCACCAGCCGCAACGGAGCCTTTGACGAAACCCTGACGGGCACTGTGGAGCGCATCGGTACTCAAATCTTTAAAAATGATGTGCTAGATGATGACCCCGCTGCTAATGCCGATGCCCGCGTGGTTGAAGTGAGAATTCGCCTTGACCAAAGTGAACCCGTTGCCCGACTCACTAATCTGCAAGTTGATGTGCGAATTGATGTTGATGAGTCCGATGGTAACTCAGCCCCGCCTACTACCCCAATCACTCCAACTCCCTCCCCCGCAGAATAATCTGCACGACTCATGAGAACTCCGCTGGCCTGGTTAAACCTGCTCCATGAGAGAACGCGGCTATTGGTGGCGATCGCCGGAGTCGCCTTTGCCGTGCTGCTGATTTTTATGAACTTAGGATTTTTAGGAGCGCTTTCACTCACGGCGACCCAAATCTATAGTCAGATGAATGCAGAGATTTTTTTGCGATCGCCCCAAACGTTAGAAATCAGCACAACAGAACCCTTCCCGATTGAGCGACTATATCAGGTGGCAGGGGTAGAGGGGGTTGATCAGGTAATGCCTGTGTATGTCGGCTATCAGCAATGGCGCAACCCTGAAACGCGGCTAAATCGCGCCATGTTTGTCTATGGTATTAATCCCCGCGATCCGGTGTTTCGCTTACCAGAATTGCAGGATTCGGAGGCGATCGCCGCCCTCCAGCGCCCCGATACCGTACTGATTGACCAACTTTCACGTCCAGAATTTGGTCCACAAACCACAGGCATTGAAACTGAATCCGATCGCAGGCGAGTTGAAATCGGCGGACAGTTTACTCTCGGTGGCGGCTTCGCCTCTGACGGCACTTTAATTGTGGGCGACCAAAATTTCCTGCGTCTCTTCTCACCTCGCACCTTAGATCGAATTGACTTGGGTTTAATCAAACTCCAGCCTGGAGCAAACATAGAAGCTGTTGCGGAAACTCTACGCGGAATGCTACCAGAAGATGTAGAAGTGTTGACCCAGGAAGAGATAATTGGGCGCGATCGCGACTTTTGGATTGGCACCACCTCCACCGGATTTATCTTTAGCATGGGCGTAGCCGTTTCCTTTATCGTTGGCACGGTGATTGTTTATCAGATCCTCTACACCGACATTTCCGATCATCTGCCTGAATACGCCACCCTCAAAGCAATGGGCTATCGCAGTCGCTATCTGTTTCAAGTAGTGTTACAGGAGGCAGTCATTTTGGCTGTGATGGGCTACATTCCTGGCTTGATTCTCTCATTGGGACTGTATGAACTCGCCACTAACGCCACTAATGGTGGTTTACCAATGGCGATGAATTTCGGTCGGCTGGTGTTTGTACTAATCTTGACTATAGTAATGTGTGCAGTTTCAGGACTGGTTTCTGTGCGTAAAGTGATCACGGCTGACCCAGCGGAGGTATTCTCATGAGTTTTTTGAAGCACACGCCTCTAGCCTGGTTAAACCTGACTCACGATCGTCGTCGATTACTCACTTCTCTGGGCGGAGTTGCCTTTGCAGTGCTGCTCATCTTTATGTTTAACGGCTTTAAGAATGCCCTGTATGACAGTCAGGTACAGCTTTTGCAGCTTTTGAATGCTGACATTATCATCATCAACACGCAAAAGAATAATATGTTTGTGCCAGAGCCGTTTGCCCGCAGACGGCTGTATCAGGCACGAGCTTTTGATGGCGTTGAGGATGCTTATCCGCTATATATCAACACAGCAAATTGGAAAAACGCTGAAACTAGAACCACTCGCCCTATCCGAGTTTTAGCTTTTAACCCGCAAGATTCGGTGTTGCGGATACCCGAAGTGCAGTCACAAGTCTCCAAACTGCAAGCTCCAGAGACGGTATTAGTTGACCTGCAATCGCGTCCAGAACTGGGGCCAATTACACCTGGAGTGGAAACCGAGTTGGGCGATCGCCGGGTTCGTGTAGTCGGCAACTATAGCCTGGGAACCGATTTTGCTTCGGGTAATGGCAACCTGATCATGAGTGACCAAAACTACTTGAGATATTTCTCTCAGGTAAATCCCGAAGATGAGGAACGCGACCTCAGCACAGCAGATATTGGGTTAGTGAAAGTTGCCGAAGGCGCAGACGCAGAGCGAATTGCAGCGACTTTGAGTGAGAACTTGCCCAAAGATGTGAAAGTGCTGACTCTGGAAGGTTTTGTTCAGCAAGAGTTTACCTATTGGCAGGAAAACACCAATATTGGTTTTGTGTTTAGCCTACTCACCGCCATGGCATTCATTGTCGGAGTAATTCTGGTTTATCAGATTCTCTACACCGATGTGTCCGACCATTGGGCAGAATACGCCACCCTCAAAGCAATGGGCTACCGCAACTTCTTCTTGCTCGGTGTCGTCTTGCAAGAAGCCACCATTCTCTCGCTTCTAGGGTTCATTCCGGGCTTTTGCATTAGTGTGTTGCTTTACAATGCAACGGCTGATGCAACCGGACTGTTGATGCGAATGACGGTTGATCGGGCCCTTTCAACTTTGGTGGCGACGTTTGTGATGTGCTTGATTTCAGGGGCGATCGCCGTTCGCAAAGTTCAAGCCACTGACCCAGCGGAGGTGTTTGGATAATGGAAGCCAACGGTTCACAACCAGTATCAGGTGGAAGTGTGGCGATCGCAGACGCTTCCGATCTGGCAGTACAAATTCGTCACCTCAACTATTACTTTGGTCAGGGCGAACTCCGCAAACAGGCCTTGTTTGATATTAGTCTTGACTTTCCGCGTGGGCAAATCGCCATCATCACTGGCCCATCTGGTTCCGGTAAAACCACCTTCCTCAGCCTAATTGGGGCACTGCGAACGCTACACGAAGGGAGCCTCAAAGTGATGGGGCGTGAACTGGTGGGCATGAGCAATAGCCAACTGGTAGAAGTGCGACGCGGCATTGGTTTTATCTTTCAGGCACACAACCTGTTTGAATCACTCACTGCCAGCCAAAATGTAGAAATGGCGGTCGAACTAATGGGCGGCTTTGGCTCAAAACGGGCACAGGCGATCGCCGTTCTCAAGCAGCTTGGTTTGGAGAATCGGGTGGACTACAAGCCAAACTCACTTTCAGGGGGTCAAAAACAGCGGGTGGCGATCGCCCGCGCTCTAGTCAACCAGCCCCAACTCATTCTCGCAGACGAACCCACCGCCGCACTCGATAAACAATCTGGGCGCGATGTCGTCAACCTGATGCAACAGCTAGCCCGCGAACAGCAATGCACCATCCTCATGGTGACACACGACAACCGCATCCTCGATGTTGCCGATCGCATCATTAACCTGGTAGACGGTCACCTCGAATCAGACACTAGTATGAAGGAGTTCGTTACCGCTCACGACCCCAAAAACCTCGACCCGCGTATGTTCATGCTTTGAGGGCAGGGGCAAAAACCCTCTCGTTTCGAGGCTCCGTCTCACCATGCAGAAGTGGAGGCTCTGCCTCCTAAAGCAAGTGACAGAGCCACTTCAAAGGCATTTTCAGGTAGAACCTGGAAACGAGTGAAACGAGCGAATGAAATTACCCCGTCGGGTGAGTAATCTTGCCCTCTCAGGTGATGTCAAACTCAGGTAAACATTTGTAAACTACCTCTATAATCTTACCTTTACTTCTATGGCAATCACATTTGTCAATCACGCTCAAGAGTTGACTTACCAGCGCGTTTTAGACTACCTCAAGACCAGTATGTTCAGGGACTTGATGCACGTCCTGGAAGATGCGCCCAAGTTTAACCTGCTCTACCAAGAGACAACCTTGATTGAGGTGGAAGTGTTGCCCTGGGAAATTCACCCCTGGGAAGATTCTGAGTTGGCGATCGTTCGCGCCTCCAGCCACATCACGGTAGGCAGCACGGTAAATACCGATCTGATTCAGTTTTTGCTCGCTGAAAATCGCAAAATGCGGTTTGGCGCATTTCAGCTTGATGAGGTAGGGCAAATTCTGTTTGTCCACAGCATTTTAGGCGGCGAAAATATGGATTTGCTGGAGTTGGAAAGCTGTGTTTTGTCAGTGGCGGCGATCGCCACCCGTTACGACGACATCATTACCGCTACATCCCCATATCCCGCTTAAGCTGCTGTAACTCTTCCTCCGTTTCCCACTGTTGAAATGTTTTTTCCAGAGGGTCATAGGCGGCAGAAGTATTGCCAAAGCTGTAATTCTGATTCCAGCCTGTGGTTTGCCAGCGCTGTTCAGCTTGTTGGGTAGCGCGAGCCGCCTGCGCTTCTGCCACCTTCGTCTGAACTTCCTTGCGCCGAAGCTGAATTTGGCGCTGTAGCTCTAGCGTTTGCTTGCTGCGGTCTTTGAGAACTTCCATCTGTCCCCAAAGCTGATTGCCCTGGCTTAAGAGAGCCGCCTCTCGTTCTTCCGCAGGACGCACCAGGTCTGTCCGTCCTGCATTTTTTGCTTTCTCAATCCGAATGTGCCAGCGCTGCACTTCCTGAGCGGTTTCTAGAATTTGGTCTTGTAGACGTTTTTCGCGCGATCGCAAATCTGCTAACAGGCGAACGGTTTCTTCTTCTTGCTCCCGCAACTTTTCTTCCAACGCTTGCAGTTCCAGGTGTGGGTTGTTGCGTAGAAACTCCTCCAGCCGAGTCTCTAAAAACCGACTGAAATCCTCAAACACGCTCATTATTAAGAATTCCTTGCTAGCACAACTGCCTTTTCATCCTAGCAAGCTACCTCCGTAAAAACGTGAGTCTATAGCGTTACGCCTTTACGTCCTAATTAGCGCCCTACCCGGAGGAGATCGAGGGGCTAGACGGAGCAGACTCACATTTCTGTTTAAGGGGTCGAGGTAGCCTGAGTTGAAGAATTTCTCTGCTCAATCACCACTCTCTCCCCGTAATTGAGCAGCGTATCCAGAACTTCCAGGCGGTTTTCCCACGTGCTGACTCGGTAGCCGTGATTCAACGATTGCAGATACATCCATCGATTGAAGTTAGAACGAAAGCTATTCAACTGTGCCCTGGCTCTTTCTAACTTTTGTCTAGACGGTTGATCTGCCAGTTCATTCAGGGCTATTTCCAGGGCTTCTGCCTGAGTGCGCCATTCTTCTAGCTGCTGGTCGCGCATCCAAAGCTGCTCGTTGTCCAGTAAATAACTCCACTCTCGCTGCAATGCGTTGTAGCGCGTTACTGCGGCAGCAAACGGCTGACGATAGGGAATGGGAGCGGCAGGTTCACTTTGAGTTCGGCTAAAGATCCCTTGTAAACTCTCATTCAAATTCTCGACTGCGAATAGGGAATAACCTCCAGCAGGCAGGTCGCGCAATGCCTGGATTTGATCCAGCGCGGCTGGCTCTGGTAAGTCGAGCAGGCGAATTCCTGGTAGCACCAGGATTGAACCTAGTTCTGCGTCGGATTCTAGCCAGGGGCCGGCAAGTCGCTGTAGACGGTTGGTGTCCATTGCGTAGCTCATCGGCACGATTAGGTCAACGTCACCACGTCGCGCCCAAACTTCCCAATTTTGCTGAATTTTTTGTATCCGCTCGTGTTCTGACATGGAAAAGACGGCAGCAGACAGAATCAGATCGGGGTTGCGTCGTCTTATTTGGTGGGCGGTTTCGGCGACGAAGGAGTTAATTTGCTCGGTGCGAAAGTCTGTCCACTGCTGCCAAAGCTGGCGATCGCTGGGTGAAATTTCAACCGGATCAACTCCTGTCAATCGCTGAAACTGCTGACGGGCAGCAATACCATAGCCATAGCTGCGTCCCGCACTGGGGTCTTGAAACGGATAGCGGATGTAGTCAAGCTGCAAGCCATCCACGTCATAACGGGTCACAATCTCGTCAAACAATCGCAGCAAATATCTTCGCACCGCAGGGTTAGCAGGATCTAGAAAGGGTTTTCCCTGCCCCGGCGGAAACATATTGCCTCGGTTGTCATAGTTTGCCCAGTCAGGATGGGCTGAAATGACCGGGCCGGGATAGTCTGCCGGAAGGTTGACCAGTGTGTTGTGCGGACGGTTGCCTGCTGCAAATGCCCAAACCCAGGCGTGTAGCTCAATGCCGCGTTCGTGCGCCAGATCGACCGCTTCGGCTAGCGGGTCCCAGTGGCGGGTGAGCGGATTTTGCTGGGGCGCAACGTCGCTGGGGTAAATTGGGTAGCCTGCATTCACCGTTTCAAAGAAGACGGTGTTGATTCCGGCGGCGGCGAGTCGGTCGAAAATTTGCTCTAGCCCGCGTCGTGATCCTGCCCGCACAATCGTGCCCCGGTCAAGCCACATGGCGCGAATTTCAGGCTGTGCCAGGGGGCGATCGGTGGGAAAGTTTTGCCACAGGATTTCCCTAGCCCGAAGCCACTGCTGCCGTGCCGTTGCATAGTCTCGTGCGGCGACAAGCTGAGGAAATTCTTCTAAAATTTGCTGTGCCTCTTGTACGGTGCTGTTGGCGCTGCTAGAGGCTACTTCGGTGGGGATGGTGCTGTCGGCACTGGCAGTCAGCACCTCGTTGGCATCAGGATCATTGTCTTCGGCAGATTCAACGTCTCTCAAACTAATGCTGCTGTTAGCTGAGTTGGCAGATAGTAAGGCGCTTTCAAATCGACCAATCAGGTTTTCTAGCTCTTGCCGCATGGCGATCGCTTCCAGTGTTGTAATTGGCAGACTGCTCATTTCAACCGGAACGCCTGCTGGGGCAACCTGTTCTGCTGGGTCTGCGGAAGGGACAGGACGAGAAGCAGCAGATCGCCTAGGTAGCGCTCCTGGGGGCGCTTCAGCCACAGACGGCGTAGGGGTTGCGGTACGAGATGAGAATTCGGCTGGAAAGTTACTTTGAGGCGCTTGGCTAACTGGAGATGAGGGAGAAGCCGCCTCAGATGCCCCTACTGACATTGATGTAATATCACCGTGACGACCCAACGCAGCCCGCAGCCAGGTGCTATCGAGCGTTATTGAACCGGAGCCAGTGTCGCCCCAGTGCCAGCCTAAAAAGGTGGTTCGCTCTGTAATCACTACAGCCGGAACCGTGTCTCTACTTTCTGTTTCTGATGGGTCAAACCAGCCGTTACCTGCAACATTCTTCCAGGTGGCGACGGTTTGGCTAGACAGCCCGTTAGGAATGACAGCCGCCCCCAAAACCCGGCTCGACGTTTCCGCTTCGTTTACCCAGGCTTGGCTTGCGTCAGAGGTGGGTTCCAGAGCCGCTGGCTGCTCAAGCTGAAAGCCCCAGTAGGCTCCTAGAAGCGATCGCAAGGCCTGCTGTACCCCGTAAGATGAGGAACTGCCAGCCGGTCCACTGACAATCAGCCTGCCGCCCCGATTCATCCAGGACTCGATCGCCAAAAGCTGAGCAGACGTAATCGTTTGCACATTAGGCAGGAAAACGACCGTAAAGCCTTCTAGATCACTAGCCTGCTGCACTTGCTGTAACTCAATCACCTGGTAAGGCAGTTCTGCGGCTTGCAGCCGAGCCGTAACCTGATCCCACTGGGCAGCGTTGTCTGAGTTGCGAACCACTCCCAAAGTGAGGGGTTGCGATCGCCGCGCCTGTGCAAGACGGAAGCTAGGGGTTGCCCCAGCCTGAACGCTCAACAGTAGAGTTGGAGCATACAAAAGGGTTCCAGATAGGGTTCCGGCTAAAATTCTTTTCCACCTGGCGGTACGGTGGTTCGGCCGCGCCTGGGTCTGGCGGGGCGGCTGACTAAAGCAATGAATCAATGAAACTTACTCCTCACATCCAAAATGCGGTCAACACCTTGCAAAAGCATGGCTATTCTTGGGTTTTGTGCCTGTTGATGGCTAAATGGTCTGACTGATCTGAGGCTCAATTCAGCTTTGGCTCTCGGTCTGCAAGGTGCGGTAGGGTCTGAGCCTTTGAGCAGACCAGAAGCAAATTCAACTCAACCGATTGTTTATCAGGTTGTCCGCTGAATTCTCGCTAGCTGTCCGCCAAAAACTCCAGGGGTGAGTAACTCGTCCACGCACAGCTAACGACGCTAACCAGCCATATTGAGTAGTCTGTGAGTAGCTCAATGGCAGAGAAGTTAGCTCAAGTCATGACAGATATATCCCTCATACAGGTTTCTACTGGGACAGGAGGTTTAATCAGGAATCTGATGCTTCGTTGTGGGAGTGGAAATGATTCCCCATGCAGCAGGCGATCGCTCTCCTTCGACTATTCCGTCGTTTATCCTACCGTCTTCGCTTTATGCTGAAAACCGTGCTGTCGAGCGTCACACATAATCTTCATCAGCTCAACGAACGTGCAAAGAGGAGCCTTTTCATTGGTAGCCCTAATTTTGGGGTGGATATTATGCTAATCCAGAATTTGAAGACCCTACAGCCTATTCAATGCCCTCATTCACGGGGAAGCGATCGATTAGCTGAATCGCTCGGTTAGCGTTGTCCTTCAACACACGAGGCAGGTGAGGCACATGGGGAATTTGGGTGAGAAAGTCGAGGGTGCGACGCAGAATTCGCACGATATCTCCTTCATCCAGACTGGTATTGGTGCAAAGCTCTGCCCACTCTACGTCCAGGGCCCACTGTTCAACCAGGGCAATCCACTCTAGCTCTAGCCACACCGGGAGGGCAATCTGGTAGCGCCGCTGGAGTTGAAATAACTGACGACGAATGCCCCGCAGTCCGCTCAAGGCTTCTTCAACTTCCTGGGAAAGGTCGTAGCGAATCCAGTTGTCAGGACGCGAAACTTCTGTCACTAGGGCGGCACAGGCGGTTGCCAGGTGATGGGGGTCGAGGTCGTCCAGTTCGCCGGATGCTAGAGCCAGCCCTAACCACAGTTCGTTGTCTCCACGAATGGCGGCGGCGACCTGTCCGAGGGCGGTGGGGGTGACTGTTTCGACGCAGCCAAAGTGCTGCAAAATTTCTAGCAGGCTAAGAAATTCTTGCCAGTAGCGCTGAGACTGTTTGCCAAGTTTGTTCTGGCGATCGCTAATCTCGCCTTGAATACGCTCAATTCGGTGCTGGCGCTTTAGCAGTGCGGTTGGGTTGCCCCATTCCTGCGCTGGGTGGCTTTGAATCTGCGCCTCAACCATTTGAACTCGCTCTAGCTGCGCCTGAATTTCGGGCGCAATGTCGAGTGGAGAGGGCGGCTGGGGAATCTGAGTGGCGATCGCCGCTGTCTGCTCGTTTCCGCTGCGATTCTGCCCTGGTTTGGGTGGCATTTCGGCGGGTGGATTGAGGTGATCTACGCCTGCCAATCGAGGAAATTCACCGTGTAGCCCAACCACGTCAGCAATGGTGACGACGTACCAGCGATTATCTTTGCCCAGGCAAATGAGATAGGGGAACTGCCCTGAACCAGCCGCTTTGGTGACTAGCACTGCGGGCAGGGGAGACGAAACTGGAACATTCTTGCCTTTGAGGCTGAGTACTGTTCCGGCGATCGCAAAGGCTAGCGCTGTGCCAAGTTCACTGGCCTGCACTTCCTGTGCCTGCTGCTGCAAAATTTTGAGCAAACGGCGTTCTTCTTTCAACCGTTCCTGGAGCTTTTCGTAGTTGGCTAACAGGGTGCTGTCGAAGGCGGCAAGCTGGGCCTGGTGGTGTTCTAGCTCGGCGGTAAGGTCGGCGATCGCCTGCTGCTGTGGCTTCAGATGCAGGGTTGCCAGATATTGCCCAAAGCTACGCTCGACCAGTTCTTTCGCTTCTTCCAGGGTGTGGGTTTGCAGCAGGTTTAGCACCATGCCGTAGCTGGGGGTAAATTGGCTAATCAGCGGGTCAGCCCCCGATGTCGCCAGATAAGCCGCCTCGGATGCACCTTCAAACCGGGTTTGTACTGTAACCACATGGCCTAGCTCGTCCATGCCGCGCCGTCCTGCTCGTCCTGCCATTTGCAGAAACTCGGAGGCGTTGAGCAACCGATGTCCGCGATCGGTGCGCTTGGAAAGGCTAGAAATGACGGTGGTGCGGGCGGGCATATTGATTCCAGCGGCGAGCGTTTCGGTGGCAAACACGACCTTGATCAGCCCTTGCTGAAACAGTTCTTCGACTAGCCCTTTCCAGGCTGGCAAAATTCCGGCGTGGTGGGCTGCAATTCCCCGGTATAGCGGCTCAATCTGTCCGCTGCGACCTGCTTCTGGGTTGCGGTGCAGGAAGTCATCGATTTGGGTTTTGAGACGCTGAACTTCTATCTCATTTACCAGCGACATCTGCTGTAGCTCGTTAACGGCAGCGTCGCATCCCTTGCGGCTAAAGATGAAGTAAATTGCAGGCAGCATATCTCGCTGCTGAAGCTGGCTGACCACGTAAGCCAGACTGGGGCTGTCTTGTCGTCCCCGCTGTTTGCCTTTGCGCTTGAGACTGGGGTTGATGCTCTTCTGGGTGCGGTTGAGCAGCGGAAATAGCCCTTTGGGGTTACAGAAGTGAAACTGCAAGGGAACGGGGCGAAAGTCTGAATAGATTAGCTCGGTCGGGCCGTGAACGCGGTCGATCCAGTCGGTTAGCTGGTCACTGTTGGCAACGGTGGCAGATAGGGCGACAAGCTGAACTTCGGGCGGAGAGTAAATTACCGATTCTTCCCAGACGGTTCCTCGCTGGCGATCGTTCATGTAATGGCATTCGTCTAGCACGACCGCTTCTACGTTAGTCAAGGAAACGCCCACTTCACCAATCGGCGTACCGTAGAGCATATTGCGGAAGATTTCGGTGGTCATCACCACGATGGGTGCCTCTCGATTGACGGAGACATCTCCGGTCAGCAGCCCGACTTGCTCAACGCCGAAGCGATCGCGAAAATCTCGCAATTTCTGATTGGACAATGCTTTTAGCGGCGTGGTGTAAAAGACTCGCTTGCCTCGCTCTAGTGCCCGATGGATAGCATATTCACCGATTAGTGTTTTACCGGAGCCTGTAGGGGCGCAGACCACTACCGATCGCCCCGCGTTGAGGGCGGCGATCGCCTGCTTTTGAAAGTCGTCCAGGTCAAATGGAAATAGTACTCTTAGGTCAAGTTCAACAGGGTTTTGGAGATTCACTGGCTCAAAGTCCGGCACAGCATGACAATGAAAATGGCAATGAAATGAGTGGGGCGATCGCAGTTCTGCGTTCTTAACTGATATCAACACTTATAACAATTCATCTCAATCATGGCATTCTCCAGAGCATTCCTTCAAAAGCACTGGTGGAATGCAGCCAATTCTCAAGGTATACGCGTAGCGCTATGGCTGTTAATGGGAGTGGACGTTTGGGTAAGAGTCTTCGATCGCTAATCAAAACTGCAAAATCTCATCATCAGTAGAAAAATCGATTGCACTCTGACTGCGACCCGCGCTCAAATAGTCGTTTTGAAAGGAGTCTTTTAGCCCAGCTACCAGGTCAAACTGTGGCTGCCAGCCAAGTTCCTGTTTTGCTTTGTGAATATCTGCAAAAAAGTGCTGAACGCGCATCGGGAAGGCTTTGCGTTTGCCAAAGTCAAACTGCTTGGGGTCGTAGTGAACAATTTTCAGGGACTCTGGTGATTTCCCTGCTGCTATGGCACAGGCGCGGGCCAGTCCGTCAAAGGTGACAGCGCGATCGCCCGACACGTTATAAATCTGCCCAATCGCCTGGGAATTGCCTAAAACTGCCGCCATTGCTGCCGCTAAGTCCTGTACGTGACCAAACTGTGTCAGGTGCATTCCGTTTCCGGGAATGGGAACGGGGCGATCGCGCACAATTCGATCAAAAAACCAGGCTTCTAAATCGTTATAGTTCTGTGGTCCGTAAATGTAAACCGGACGGATCGACGTAAACGGAATGCCTGCTTCTGTCAAGTAGGTTTCTGTCTCAAACTTTCCTTTGTGGCGGCTTTTAGGATCGACCGGATCGCCTTCTACATGAGGCATCTGGTCCGACTTGAGATACACACCAGCCGAACTGACGTAGACAAAGTGCTGCACTCGGTCTTTGAAGAGTTCTGCAAGGGGTTGGGTGTCGCTGAGTTCGCGGCCGTTGTTGTCAAATACGGCATCAAACTGCTCAGAGGTAAGCTTGTCTTTGAGTTGGGCAGCGTCGGTGCGATCGCCCTGAATTTGCTGCACCCCTTCTACTGGGACAGGCTTATTGCCGCGATTAAACAGCACGACCTCATGCCCCTGCTCTACCAGCATTCGCGTCAGGTAAACGCCAATGAACCGCGTTCCACCCATAATCAAAATCCGCATCCTGCATTGCCCCTTTACCTACGCTAAGGATTATATAGCGCTGGTTCGTTAAACTAGCCGCATTTGAGTAATCGCAATCTTGCCCAAAAAGCACACTTCAACGTCAGCACCCGGATCGCGGGCGCGTTTGGGGTACTCACCTACGTAACGCAGATATTCTCCTTCTAGCTGGTAGGCGGCTGGCAAGGGCTGGGTGCAGAGCGGACAAAGAACAATCTCTGGGTCGGGCGATCCTGGCTCCAGGTGGGGTAAGTTAACGTTCCAAAAGGTTCCTGGCTCAACGGGCTGATGCATCAACTTGTCTAGCACCTGGGCAGTCCAACGGGCTGCAAGCTGCCAGTCAATCGCCATGGCGCGTCGAATAAAGTGGGAAACGGCAATTCCGGGCACTCGATGCAAAACAGCTTCTCGCACGGCCGCAACGGTGCCCGACACGTATACATCTGCACCCAAATTGCCGCCTGCATTGATGCCAGAAAGCACAAATTTGGGGTTGAGATCGAGGTGATGCAGCGCAATTCGAGTACAGTCAGCCGGGGTGCCTGCGATCGCAAATTCTTGATCAGAGCGGCGCTGAATGTGAATCGGGCGATCGCTTGTTACCTGATGGCTACAGCCTGAGTGGGGCTGCTGAGGCGCGACGATGATGCCCTTCCCGCCAACTGCTTGCCAGAGTGCCCGAATTCCAGGCGCGTCGATGCCATCATCGTTAGTCAGGATGAGAGTCACAGCGTTAATCAACCAACTGTAGAATTTCGTCTGCCATGCCCGACTCCTGAACGCAGATTGCGTAAAGTTGAATCGGAGTCAGCCCCGGTGTCTCCTGCTGCGCCTGGTCAACCGACATACCGGGTGCGGTACAAAAATTATCGACGACCTGAGCATACTGCTCTGTTGTCCCCAGTAGCCCTTCTAAATCTGCTGGACTGCGAAGATTATCCCGCAGCTTGCCTACAACTTCATTCGTCAACAGCGCTGTAGAGCCTTCTGCATTCGCGGGTAAAAGCTGACTTTGAACGATGACCGACTGAATTGCATTGTAGAAAGTTGCGGTGCCTTCAGGACTGGAGAACACCGTAACCAACATCTCCGGTGTAACTCTGGGATCGGCTTCTACCACCGTTCTAAAGCCGACTAGCCCGCTTGCTGCCAGAATGTTTGAAAGAGTGTCCAGGTAGCTTGTGTAGGAGATGTCTGACTGGGTTGAGCCATCTCCACAAATGACTGCACCATCACTGCCTGCTCCTGCCGCCAAATCAACCTTGCCGCGCTCTGCACAAGCGGCAACGGTGTCTTGGATGTCGGTCGAGAACATTTGTAGCAGACGTTGGCTGGCAGGAGAATTTTGCAACCGGTTGGCATCGACGGGAGGGCTAAGCTGGGCGATCGCAGACAGTGGATGAGTCCATCCCAGCCAAGCCAGCGAACTTAACCCTAGACAAACGAAAGCAGAACCTGAATTTTGTACAAGCTTCTGAATTGAGACCATGAGTCAAGAATTAGGAAGGGAAGGGAAATTAACGGTTGCAGAGAACCTGCCGCATTTTTCGCATATTAGCAGGCAGATCAAGCCGCATCGCCTCCTGGATAAGCACAGAGGGCACTGGAATCGTCGGAGTCGCCTGCACAGAATAGGTTAGCAACGTGCCAGACTGATGGTCTTGAAGCTTTAGGTCAGCCGAGAAATCCGTAAAGCTGCCTCTTTCCATCCGAAACTGAATCTGTTGGCGAGCGCTAGCATGAACCGTCTCGATAACTTTTAGATAAATCTCGACCTGGGCTGAAAGCATGAAAAAGGTCTTTTTGGCAACCTGATAGAGGCGTTTGCGCCCCTGTAACCCTTCTCCGTTTGATAGCACTTCGCTGCACACCAGATCAGGAAAATATTGCACCCAGCGGGGATAGTCTGTCACCTGCCGCCAGACCTGCATCCGCTCCAGGGGTAAGTACATACAGGCGGTGACAGATCCTCCCCAGGCAGAGTGCGATCGCGTCTGCAGCAAAATTTCTCCGTATAAAAGCGCACGTTCCCCATCAACATCAAAGCTTTGACCTGACTCGGAGCCAGCATAGCCTAACATAGCAAATCCGGTCATTTCAGTTCAGCAACTCCTGGTGAAACAACGTAAAACAGTTCGGTAAAATAGCTCAACTCAAGCTTGGTTAGATGAATTTAACTCGAGTGGCTCAACCCAATCTAGACTGCCCTTGATTCGCAGAAAACTCGGTCCGCTTCCTTTGTGAATCTGCCCTCCATATAGCTGATTCTTGATTTCACAGAAACTCCATCCACTACCATAGCTACGTCCATCCAGGAAATTACCAAACTAATTTCAACCAATTATAAAGATTTTGATGAATTTGTTAAGTTTTCCTTACGAAATACCCTGCTGGCGCTTTGTTGAAACGGGCTGACCCTTGCCGTGTCACAATGGGGATTGCAATTTTTGAAGGTGTGAGGAGAAGAGTTTGTGGGTAGAACCCCAAATCTTGCCATTACGATCGTTCTCTACGTTTTCGGCTTTTTGCTGGTTGCAGTGGCAATCATTCTATTGCTACAGGCTTATGGAGTCGCGATCCCCAGACCCGCAGTTGGGGCAATTGTGCTGTTGGCGATCGGAGTTGGAATTTTGACGGGCATTCAAAGCCGCAGATGGACGTGACCCGCTTTGCATACGCTGTGTTTGTATATGCTGTAAATAGCTTTTAGACAGCTTCTAGATAGCTGCGAAATAGCCGTGTAAAAGCCGTATGAGGGAAAGGAATGAGCAGAGCAGTCAGACCAGAGACAGCCGTTTTTCTGTCTTTCTTGGGAATTACGCTGGTTGTCTGGGTGCTGAGAGGGGTTGGGCTTTTGACTTTTTTGCCAGGTTTAGTGATCTGGCTCCTAATTCTGCTGTCGGTTGGAGCCGGAGTTTTTGATTTTATCCAGCGCACAAAGCGCTAAGAGGCAGGAATATTCAGCGAGTTTACTTACGGCCAATCCGAAATCCTCGCACCAACTTTAGACGGCGCGATTGAGGTTCTTCTGGGGTGGGTTTAACGATCGCTACATCCTCAGTGTCATCGTGCTGCCGCCGAATCAGTTTTGCGCGTCTTTGCATTGATTCTCCAACGGTGACGTTGAGCTGATCCCCAATTAACATCACCAGGGAACTCATGTACAGCCATAGCAGTAGCACGATTACGGCCCCTACTGCCCCGTAAGCTCGGTTGTAGTTGCCAAAGTGGGCAACATAGAGGCGAAATAAGTTTGACAGGATGGCCCAAAATATTGCAGCCAGGACTGCCCCAGGAAGAATCGGTTTTCCAGGAACCCACTGGCTTGGGCCAAAGCGATAGACAAAGGCAAAGGCAATCGACACAATTCCCAGGGCTAACGGGAAGGTCAGTAGCCGCCATAGCGTTTCTAGCAGGCTGACATCTGCTAGCCGACGAACAATTAGATCACCGACAAATACGAGGGTGGAAGCTAGCAGCAGCAGTAAAATTGTTCCAATTGTCAATCCAATGGAAATTAGCTTTTTCTTCCAGAAGGGGCGGGTTTTTTCTGGAGGTATTTTGTGAATCTGGTCGAGGGCTGTCATCGCGGCACTTAGCGCTCCAGAGGAGGCCCAGAGTGCGATCGCAAAACTCAAGGAAAACAAGCCACCATTGCTACTCTCGCTAAGCTCTCTGGCAACTCCCTCAATCAGCCCTAATGCTTCCAGGGGCGCTAGTTCACTCACTTCGTCTGCCAGTCGCTGAAAAGCGTTTTGCAGACGTTGAAATAAGCCAATCGCAGTCAGCACTGCCAGGATCGCAGGAAATAAGGCCAGCATTGCATTGTAAGCCATTTCAGCAGCTAGCCCCGGTAAACGCTGCTTGCCAACGCAATCAATCGTTTTCCTAATGGTTGTTAGATTAAGGTGCTGAAAAAATCGAAGAAATCGAGCAGATAGCATAGGTAAATGGCAGCAATACCTTCTGAATCACTCTGCCAGATTTGGAGCGCGATCGCCACTCGATGAAAAATGCCCGGTGTCTAAATCTCTGCTTGAAGCTGAGTCGGCAGTCGCACGGTAAAGGATGTCCATCCGTCCACGCTTTCAGCTTTAATGGTTCCACCACACTGTTCTACTAGTTTTTGCACCAGAGCCAATCCTAACCCCGTTCCGCCTTGTTTCCAGGGATCAGCATTGGGAACTCGGTAAAATTTCTCAAAAATGTGGGGAAGCTCAGAGGAGGGAATAGTTGCCTGGTTGCGAAGGGAGAAGATCGTGGTTGGAGCTAAGTTCAAGCCAAAATTCGGTTCTTGATGTACCTTGAGATAAATTTCTCCGGAGGGAACGGTGTATTTACAAGCGTTGTTGAGTAGTTCTGCAATAATGCGCCGTAGAACAATGGAGTCTGTCGTCATTGGCAGTAAATTAGGGGGACAAGATACCTTCAGAGTTTGCTCGTGGGTTGCAATTCGAGCGTGGAAGGGTTCTACAATCCCTGGTAGCCAGTCTTGCAGACGAATGACTTCAAAGGTGAGAGGGTAGCAGGTATCTTCTAACCGCTGCAAATCGAGCAGGTCGTTAATCAGTTCTGCTTCGCGGGTCGATTCTGCATCTAGAATTTCTAAATACCGTCGTCGCTTTTCCTCGGTTGTGGCGGCCCTGAGCATATGAATTGCCATCTTAACGTTGGAGATGGGAGTCCGCAGTTCATGGGAAACGGTGCTGAGAAATTCATCTTTGAGGCGATTGAGTCTTTCTAGTTCGCGTACCTGAACCTGAGCGGCTTGATACAGCCGAGCCTGACGAATGGCGATCGCACACTGGTTGGCAACCTGCCTGACCAGGCGAATTTCAAACTCGCTGAAGACATAATCTTTGTGGTTGATTAGCCATAGATCGCCCAGCACTGCTTGTTCAACGCCCTGAGACGATTCTGGATCAACGAAAATAGGGCAGGCTAACATAGCGACTTGCCCCCGCACCGGGTTGGGTGACAGAGAGCAAAATTGAAAATAGTAGCCCTGACGTAGCTGGCTGTAAATTTCCGGGAAATGGTTCATCTGAGCGACTCTTCCCTGATAGGCGGGGATTGAGTCAGTGTACTCATAGTGAATGGTAGAGGTGCCCTGGTCGAGGTCGTACAGAGCCGCATTGCAGCCACTCAAGCCCAGCACCAGCGTCAGTTCACGCACGGCAGTTTCAAGTATCTGGCTTTCGTCAAGCGAGTCCCGCACTTTGTCGGTAATTCGCTTAAGCATTGACTCAAATGCAACCGCTCTCTGAACTTCGACGGTGCGCCGCTGCACTTCTTTTTCCAGGTTGGCGTTGAGTTGCTGAATCTGCTGATAAAGCTCGGACTGGTGCAGGGCGGTTGCCAGATGATCTGCTAACTGCTGGAGTGAATCAATTTCTGAAGCTTGCCAGTTGCGCGTGGCGCTGCACTGATGCACTGATAAAAATGCTAAAACTTGCCCATCTTGAATAATCGGAATGGACAGGAGCGCTTTAAGCTGATAGCGACGGAGCAGTTCCAGGCTTTTAGCGGGAAGCCCAGACTGCTCAATGTCGTGAATCGCATACGCGCCTCTTTGCTGATAGGAGTGAAGACGCTCTGTCACCCATTCCTGCTCTACTGCAAGATCTAAGACAGATACCCAACCTGGCTCAAGAGCTTCGGTGATGTTAACCCAATTTCCGTTTGAGCGAGAGCGAGAAATTAACACTCGATCTGCCTGAAAGAATGATTTGGTGGCGGTTGCGGTCGTATCCAGGATTTCTTGAGGGTTGAGCGAGCGACGAATGCGACGGGCGATCGCACTTAGCCATCTTCCCTGTTCTACCTGCTGCTGAAGCTGTGCCTCGGTTTGTTTGCGATCGCTGATGTCTTGAATTAGCCATCGCAGCCCCGTAATTTGCCCCGTCGAATCCCAAATTGCATTGACGCTCAAAATCGTATGAAGCAAATTCCCTTTTGCTGTGTTGAAGCAAATTTCTGCCGATTGCTCTGTTGCATCTTGCTGAACCTGAGACAATATCAGCGAAAATTGTTTTGAGGTTTCAGCAGCCACAAATGTAGCTAGAGATTTGCCTTGAAGCTGGCTGTTCGCAACTCCAAGCAGGGTTGTAGCAGCTTGATTCGCCTCACGCACAACCCCTATTTGGTCTGTAACGAAGTAACCTGCTGGGGCATGGTCAAACAACTCCTGGTATTGACCCTCGGCTGCTTTAGGCTGCTGATCCAAGTTTTCTCTATTCACATTCTCGTCTCTTGCCGTTGCAATAGCGGTTTCAGGGGCTGACACGACTGATAGCGGAGGGGCATTCCAGTATTGGGCTTCTGGTTTCGATTCCATGAGCAGGGATTTTTCAGGTCTTGCAACTTACGATTGCCGGAAATTACGGACAAAAATGTTTTCTCGTACGCATTATTCCCGCGATCGCTCAAACATCTCCTATGTGCAATGGGTCTTAGCTCTTCAAAAGTCTATCCGAACTTATAGCGCTTCGCGCTTAAACGTGTTCAGACTTTTTGCTGGGTGCCGCGCTCAGCGCGGCACCCAGCAAAAAGTCTAGGGCTTAGGCAATTTTCAATTGCTGTAAAAGGTTGGAGAAAGCAAAAGAGGGGAGAGAACCTGTGCCCTCTCCCCCCTCTTTTGCTGACTTTGGTGCTGACTGGTCTGCCTGCCGCTTTAGCTTTTGTCGCAAACCCTTTAGCTGCTTTAGTTTTTGTCGCTGTCGGGCACTGCCGCCTTTGCCTTTATCGTTTCTACCTTCTCGGCGGGGAGATTCCCACCGCTTGAGTCGCTGAGACATGGCTTTCCTCCTGTCGAGTTGTTAGCTCAGGTAAGTTCTCCAGAACTTGCCTGGGATAAACCTGCCTAGCAGGTTAATTAATCCATGATCCTTGGCCATGGGCAGAGCGAGACTCGAACTCGCATGACCGAAGCCGCCACATTTTGAGTGTGGTGCGTCTACCAATTTCGCCATCCGCCCTTCATAGCTTCACTATTATAGCCGATTGTGCGGCTTTGTAATAGCGATTGGTAAGTTTGGCTGCTTGCCCAGCGATCGATTTCTCTTGCCCGCAAGACTGGAACAGGGTGGGTGAGCTGAGCGGTCTGGGCTTGCTTCAACAATTCACCCAGTTCGCTGTCGCTGATGTCATCGTAAGAGCGAGCTTGGGCTAGAAATGCGTCGAGGTTTAGCTGGGGGGCGAGGGTGGGTGAGCCGCCAGTCAGTTTCATCAGCACGGATGCGACGATGCGGGGATCTTGAGCGACGAGTAGGGCGGCGCGATCGCAGGTAAACTCGGCACAGCGAACCCATTCTAAAATTTGCGCCTGAAGGTTTTGGGCGATTACTCCTCCTAGCGGAATCAGTCCTGCTGCTAACACCACCAGATTTGCCAGAGTTAGGTAAACGCCATGATCGCACTTGAGATGCCCTAACTCGTGGGCAATCACAGCCTGGATTTCTTCAGGAGTCAGTAGCTCAATCAGAGAAGTGTGAATCACGATGAAGGGTTGCTTGCCGCGCACCGCGAAGGTGTAAGCGTTGGGTGCTGGATGCTGACGAATGTAAAGCTGCGGAATCTCCAGGTCTAGAACCTGGCAGGCTTCGACTAAAAGTTTGTGTAGGTCGGGTAACTGCTGCTCACTGATGAGAATGCTAGAGGCAATATTTTCCAGATAGAAGAACTGTTCAGCGATCGGTCCGAGTAGATTTCGGATGATCAAATCTAGTCCAGGAAACTGCTTTAACGCCTGGGTTGCTTTTAAGTCTAAAGGGTGACGAAACTGATCTGACTTAAGACCAATTAGGAAAGTTTTGGAGAAGGACATGGCGAACTGAAGGGAAATTTGGTGAAGCAGATTATACCTGGCTTCGAGTTTAGTATAGCGAGAAGTTTGGCTGGCTGGGGGAGGCGATCGCCGAGCATAGGGGCGATCGCGTTAGGAGAACTAACTCCAGAACTGACTAAGCTGTAACACTCGCTTCAGACGAGTCAGTTGAAGGCTGCGTCGTTTCAGAGGGGTCTGCCGGAACTCTTTGCAGTTTGGCTCCTAGTTTTTGCAGCTTAACTTCGAGGTTGTCGTACCCTCGATCGAGATGCTGTAACCCTTGAATGGTAGTCATGCCCTCGGCTGCCAGTGCAGCCAGCACCAGTGCAGCCGAAGCCCGCAGATCAGTTGCTGCGACTGGGGCCCCTGACAACAGCGGCACTCCCCGAACGATGGCGTGATTGCCTTTAACTCGAATGTCTGCACCCATACGATTTAGCTCTGCTACGTGACGCAAGCGATTCTCAAACACGGTTTCTGTGATGACGCTATCGCCCTCGCTGAGGGTAAGTAGCGCCATGAACTGTGCCTGCATATCGGTTGGGAAACCTGGATAGGGCAAGGTTTCAATGTCTGCGGCTAAATGAGTTTGAGCCGGAATGATTCGCAGGCGGTTGGGGGCTTCTGTCAAGACTTCTGCACCAATTGCCTGAAGTTTGGCAATGACTGCGGCTAAATGATCCGGTACGACGGGAGCCAGGGCAATTTCAGAATGGGTAATTGCTCCAGCAACCAGGAAAGTTCCTGCTTCAATTCGGTCGGGAATGATGGAATAGTCGGTGGAATGTAGGTTTGGCACACCTGAAATCAAAATGGTGTTGGTGCCTGCACCGCGAATTCGTGCCCCCATTGCCCGACAGAAATTTGCCAGATCGACGACTTCTGGCTCCTGGGCGGCATTCTCAATGATCGTTTCCCCGTCGGCCAGGGTAGCGGCCATCATAAGGGTTTCGGTTGCGCCCACGCTGGGATAATCGAGGTAGATTTTGGCTCCTTTGAGCCGCTTATTTGCCCCGGTGGTGTAGGCGTGAACTGTGCCATGCTCAATCTGCACGTCAGCGCCCATTAACTGTAGCCCTTTAACGTGCAGGTCTACGGGCCTAGCACCGATGGCACACCCACCCGGTAGAGGGACTCTTGCTACCCCCAGTCGCGCCAGCAGGGGACCAATCACAAAGAAGCTAGCTCGGAGCTGGCTGACTAACTCGTAAGGGGCTTTGGATTGCCCAATGTGCCGCGAGTCGATTTCTAAAGCGTCCCCATGCCGTTCTAATTTCACACCTAGAGACGACAAAATTTCGCCCATTCGCTGTACGTCTACCAGTGAGGGAACGTTGCGGATACGGCAATCTTGGGGGCAAAGCAATGAGCCTGCCATAACGACCAGGGCTGAATTTTTGGCTCCGCTGATTTTGACTTGTCCCTGTAAAGGAGCTTTACCCCAGATTTTTAGCACTGAGTCGCCTTCCTCGGGCAGAGAACGAGGGCTTGATGAATTAAAAGAAGGAGTAATGGGTTTGTCCTCCAGAATCGGTTGGTATGTCTGTGACTTCAAATTTGGTTCTGATTCTACCGGAAAGCGTCGGAATGTTGAGAATTCTGACTTACAGCAATTGAGTTGGACTGACGATAGAATTCTCTACGGGCTAAAATTGACTTAGGAATTTGCTTGACTGTTGCCTGAGATTAGGGGATGATAGCGAATCGCAGCCCAAAAAGCGCTAGTGCGGAACTGGCGGAATTGGTAGACGCGCTAGATTCAGGTTCTAGTGTCTGCAAAGACTTCCGGGTTCAAGTCCCGGGTTCCGCATTGTGAATGATGAGATTAGTCCCCGATTTGGCTCAAGCTGAATCGGGGGCTAATCGTCTTAGAAGTTAATTCAGTTTCGGCAACTCGTCAAAACTGCTTATCTATTTCTTATTTTGCGTAGCAAATTTTAATCGTTGACCTTCATAAGATCAGGGATTAAATAAAACCCGTTTTTATGGAAACGGTATTACTCTTCACGCAAGTATTCACGCAAGACGTTTCTTCTGCAAAAATCTACTTTTCTCAGGAATGCTGACTAGTTTGCAAAATCCGCTGGTTAAACAGATGCGAAAGCTGCACCGAACAAAGGAGCGGCGAGAACAAGGTTTATTTTTACTGGAGGGAACGCATTTACTGGAGGAAGCCTGTGCAGTAGATTTTCCTTTGGCGGCTGTTTGCTGCACTTTGGACTGGCAAGACCGTCATGCTGAGCTTTGGGAGCGGGCAAGTCAACGGGCGAGTCGGGTGGAGTTGGTGAGTGCTGAGGTGCTGGAGGCGATCGCCACCACTGTTCAACCTGATGGCGTAGTCGCTACCGCAGAACGGCGATCGCCCCATTCGCCGCTCAGTTCCAATATTAATCTGGCGATCGCGCTAGAGACGCTGCAAGATCCAGGCAATTTAGGTACGGTAATTCGCACGGCGGCAGCGGCGGGGGTGGATGGTTTGTGGGTGAGTGCAGACAGTGTTGATCTGGATCATCCTAAGGTGCTGCGGGCATCGGCAGGACAGTGGTTTCGCTTGCCAATGGCAACTAGCAAGGATTTGCAGGCGGAAATTTTGCAGCTTCAGTCAAAGGGAGTGCAGGTAGTAGCAACGCTGCCTACTGCCGAGTTGACTTACTGGCAGGCAAATTTTGAGCGACCTACACTGATTCTGCTAGGAAATGAAGGCGCTGGGCTATCAGAGAACCTGACAGCAATGGCTGATGTGCAGGTCAAGATTCCTCTGGCAACGGGTGTGGAGTCGCTGAATGTGGCGATCGCGGCTGCTTTGATTTTGTATGAGGCGCAGCGGCAGAGGGGGAGGGGGAG
>Ga0224723_1000439_pt1 | contig 28423 bp, 22 predicted proteins | sample Balambano_FR2_Me_FD_161647 | JGI IMG/M metagenome (GOLD analysis project Ga0224723, IMG submission 161647) | Freshwater sediment microbial communities from Lake Towuti, South Sulawesi, Indonesia - Balambano_FR2_MetaG | ecosystem: Environmental > Aquatic > Freshwater > Lake > Sediment | place... | reverse complement strand
CAGTATCCGCACCAAAGCGTTGACCTCCAGCCGTCCCGTGCGCTTCAAGATTGATCGTCACGGGGCGTTGGTGCCGTGTTGGGCAGCGGCGGTCCATGGGCAGAGCGGCGAAGTCTACACGATGATCACGATTGAGCAGCCGGACTGGGCGTCCATGGGCGAGTTGCTGCGCCAATACCTGAAAGAGGCGAATGACGCCATTGACGCCACCGCCGGACACGCCCGCCTGATCCAGCGCAGCATGTCGAACCCCAAAGCCAATATGACCGTCGAGCAGATCGCGCGGCGCATCGGCGGGTTCGCACGCATCATTGGCGTGCATATGTTTCGGATGCGCCAGTTGACGGACATGATGGTGCGCTGGGAGGTCATTCGCACGGACCGCCTGCGCGAGATGGTGGGCAACCAGCGCAGCAAAGTCTTATTGGAAGAATTTTTATCCGAGTTTATGGAGTCGCTGGGGGATACGCCACTGGTTGACCCGGAGACCAGCGACGAAAGCCCGCGCCCGCGCATCAAGATCATTGTGCCTGCCAATCTCTATATTGTCGCAGCGCCACACTATCTGTCGCTGGTGTTGCGAGACATATTGCGTAATGCTATTATGTACAGTATGCGCGCGACGCCCGTGTACATTTCCATACACGAGATCGGCGCGGACGACGGTATCCAGATTGACGTGACCGACGAAGGTTATGGCATTCGGCGTACAGAATACGGCGCGGTGTTCGAGCCATTTGTGCGCGCGAAGCAGCCGGAGATCATTGGTGAGTTTGGCTACGGTCTGAGTTTGTATCTGTGCAAGCACGAGGTTGAGGCAATGGGTGGACGCCTGTGGTTCAAAAGCGATGAGGGACACGGGACAACCTTCAGCATGAAGTTCCCGGCGTGGCGTGAAGACGCTGCCTTGTCTGACTCTGTGTCGAGTGGTTCGTGATGCCCACAGCCTGAGTGCCGTGAGTTAGGTTTATGCACGCCTCGCCCGGTGACACAGGTGAGGCGTTTTTATTGTTGGAGGGGATGTGGCAGAGTTTTTGGGCAGTCTGACGCCCGAATTTTTCGATACGGTGATCATTGTCGTCATCATCATCGGTCTGGCGGCGGCTGCCGTGCGCCTGTATGCCGATTTCACGCGCAAACTGCCACCCACACCGACGGATGATACGCAGCCAAAAGCGCCACAAAAGGACGACCGTTGACATGATTGACATCAACCTTATTCGTGAGAAGCCGGACTGGGTGAAAGACCAGATACGCAAGCTGAACGACCCCGCCGCGATGAGCCGGATCGATGCCATTTTCGATCTTGATAAGCAGCGCCGCGCGTTGCTCGGTGAGTCGGAGACGTTGCAGGCGGCACGTAACAAGCTGAACAAGCAGTTTGGGATGCTGCGCGGCAACAAGAAGCTGGATGATGCGGCGAAAGCGAGTCTGGCAGCCGCTGCGGTCGCCGCAATTGCTGATGGCGATTATGATAGCGCAGCTACCATTCTGAGCGATGGCACACCTCACATGACGACGGCTGCGGCTAATTCGATGGATCAGCTGATGGGCGCGCTCAAACAGATGGGGGAACGTGTCGAAGCGCTGAACGATCAACTGGCGGGTGTGGACACGGGATTGCAGGATAAACTGCTGTGGATTCCCAACCTGCCGCATGAAAGCACGCCCGTCGCGGACAGCGAAGACGCCAATATCGCGCACACGCCGGAAGGCGAAGAGCGCCACTTTGACTTTGAGATTGTGCCGCACTGGGATTTGGGACCGTCGCTAGACATCATCGACTTTGAACGCGGCGTCAAGATCGGCGGCAGCCGGGCATTCGTCCTCAAGGGGATGGGGGCGCGCTTGCAGCGGGCGCTGATTAACTTCTACCTGGATACCGCGCGGGCGCACGGCTTCACCGAAGTCTATGTGCCGTACATGGTCAAAGAAGACATGATGGTCGGGGCGGGACAGTTCCCCAAGTTCCGCGAGAATGTCTACACCGATCCTGATGCTGAATTGTATATGCTGCCGACCGCCGAAGTCGCCATCACCAACCTGCATCGCGACGAAATTCTCGATGAGGCGCAGTTGCCGTTGTACTACGCCGCGCATACGCCGTGCTTCCGTCGCGAGCAGATGAGTGCAGGTCGCGATGTGCGCGGGATCAAGCGCGTGCATCAGTTTGAGAAAGTCGAACTGTACAAATTCACGACGCCGGAAACGAGCTATGCCGAACTCGAAAGCCTGACGGAAGCGGCATCGGATGTGCTGCGGGCGTTGCAACTGCGCTTCCGCCGTCTGGAGATTGTCACGGGCGATCTCGGCTTCAGCGCGACGAAGAAGTACGATCTTGAAGTGTGGGCACCCGGCTCGAAAGAGTGGCTGGAAGTCAGCTCATGCAGCAATACCGAAGCGTTCCAGGCGCGGCGGGCAAACATTCGCTATCGCGGTGACAGCAAGAAGACGCAGTTTGTACATACGCTCAATGGCAGCGGCTTGCCGACGCCGCGTGTGATGATCGCCATCATGGAGAATTATCAGCAGCCCGACGGCAGCGTGATTGTGCCTGACGTGCTGCGCCCGTACATGGGCGGCGTCGAGGTGATTCGTTAGGAAGAGCCAGAAAAGTGCTTATTCAAGAGGGTAGAGTAGAAGAGGTTGGAGACTTATCCATGTCTTCTCTTGGCGTGCTTGGCGTCTTGGCGGTTAACCTAATCTGATTTGAACCGCCAAGACGCCAAGCACGCCAAGAAAAAGCTCCCATTCCTGGCGTTTTTATCTTGTTACACGCCGATGTCGCGGCGCTGGTAAGCCGCCAGACTGAGCGCGCCCATGATGAGCGCGACGACCAGCAGCAGCGTGAAGTTCCCCGCGTTGAAGCCGAAGCGTAACACATTCGTACCGTCGTAGTAGCTGTGGAACGAGAGTGTTCGCAGCGTGGCGACGAATGAATTGACTGCATCGCGCCCCAGCGTATCGACAAAGTAGCTGCCCACCAGGAAGATGACCGCCAGCGCGGTCGCCAGCCCCTTGCTGCGCACCACTGTCCCTGCCAGCGCGGTGAACGCCAGTACGACCAGCATTCCCGGCAGCACATTCACCGATCCCAGCAAGATCTTGCCGATGTCGATACCGAGAGCTGGCGTTAAGGTGACTGCCAGAATAGTCAGCAGGCAGATGATCGCGACAACCAGAACTGACATCACAGCATACGCCAGCAGCTTCTCCAGCACCAGTTGCCAGCGGGAGATAGGCAGTGCCAACACATTGTCCATGACGCCGCGTTCTTCGTCGTTGGCAGTCACATTCAACCCGGCGACAATCGCATAGATCGAGACGAGCAGCAGCAGCAGCCCGAACGTGCGCGTGGCGACATAGCCTTCCGGTGTTGCCAGATATTCTGTGTCGTTCAGACCAAACATCTGCGCAAACGCAGGCGGAATCGTCTCCATCAGTTCGGACAGTTGTTGCAGGGCATCTACGTCTGGCAGCACAATGATTTGCAGGAACGTGATCGCGCCAATGCCCAGCCCCCAGAACACCGCCTGCCGCCAGTGACGGCGCAGCATTTCGACAAATACGGAACCAACCATGATAATTCCTCCTGACGGGTAGTTAGGCACGGCGCGAATGACCGTTGACGGCTGGTAGATCGCCGTAATAGGTGAGGAACACTTCCTCAAGCGTTGGGTCCTGCGTGCGCAGGTCAACGATATAGCGGTCGCCCAGCGCACGAATCAGCGGGTCAATTTCACCCGTCAGCCGCAGCCGCACACTGTTACCATCCACTGTAATCTCCCCTGCGCCGGGTACTGCATCGAGCAGCACGCGGCTGACAGACTCACGCAGCCGAAGCGTGACCCAGCGGAAGTCTACATTCGTAAGGGCGGTAACACTATCTACCGTTTGCAGCTTGCCGCTGCGGATGATGCTCACACGATCACAGACTGCCTGCACTTCACTCAGCATGTGCGACGACAAGAAGACGGTCTGCCCGTTCTGCCGTGCTTCCTGCATCAACTGGATGAAGACCTGCTGCATCAGCGGGTCAAGTCCACTGGTTGGCTCATCCAGAATCAGCAGTTCCGGCTTGTGCATCAGCGCCAGGATGATGCCGATCTTGCGCTTGTTGCCGGTCGAGTAGCTGCGCATCTTCTTCGACATATCGAAGTCGAGTCGGTCAGCAAGCTCACGGACATAGCGCGCATCCACGCCGCCGCGCACCTGCCCGAAGTAACGCACAATATCGGCAGCAGTCTCGTTGTCCCACAGGTTCAGTTCGCCTGGTAGATAGCCAGTCCGCCGCCGGATCGCCACGCTGTTGGCGCGCACAGCCATGCCGAAGATGCTGGCGCTGCCCGCTGTCGGGCGGATGAGATCGAGCAGCATACGAATAGTCGTTGTTTTGCCCGCGCCGTTCGGTCCCAGATAGCCGAAGATTTCGCCCTGGTTGACCAACAAGTTGAGGTGATCCAGGGCATGGACCCGCCCACCTTTCGCGGCATAGTCCTTGCTGAGACCGTTCGTTTGAATAATTGCATCCATTTTTCAGTTTCCCCCTGTCGAAGTGCTAGTGTTATTCTTACGCTTAAAAATTTAAAGGGTGTCCCCCACAAATTGGGGGAGTGGATGTTGGTTGGTCATCGGTGGCAAGCTACAATCGACATATGAAGGAAGGACAAGAGGAGTCATTTTGTGAGTAACGCATTACAAATAACGCAATTTCTGCATTCATGGACACGCTGGATTTTCATCGTTATCGCAGTCGTCGCCATTGTCTACTTCGTGATGGGGCTGGTGCAGCAAAAGCCCTGGGTCAAGCAGGCGCAAACCTTCCTGACCATCTTCAGCAGCTTCATCGGCTTGCAATGGATTATCGGCTTGGTGCTGTTTTTGCTTTACCAGATTCCCGCCGCGTTCGGGATACGCCATCAGTGGGAACATCTGGTGACGATGACGATTGTGCTGGCGGTAGCGCATGTCCACTTCTCATGGCGGCGGCGCGATATGCCGGACGCGCGGCGCTGGCGCAATGGCTTGCTCTTAATGGTCGGTGTTCTGGTCTTAATCTTCGTCGGCATCAGTGTACTGCCTGCGGTCATTCAATGGCGCTTCTATCTGCCGTAGTGGGGACGTTTGGGCAACTCTCACAGAATTTTCAGCGCCTTTTCGGTGGGAAATTGTGTCGAGAAGTTTAAGCGTGTGTTATAGTATCGCGCTGTGGGTTTGAGCAACCCCGTGTGAACACCTCTTTTGTAGCAGGAGAATCGCAACATGAAATTTAGTCGTATGCTGTTTGTCGCGCTCAGCCTGTTGGCGCTGATCGCACTCATCGCCCCGACGGTCGCGGCACAAGACCCGCTGATTGAGTCCGTCTGCCTCGTGACCGATCTCGGTCGCGTCAATGACGGTACGTTCAACCAGTTCGCCTACGAAGGCATGGTCCGCGCTGCCGAAGACTTCGGGCTGGACAGCACCTTCATCGAAACGCAGGCACAGACGGATTACGCCAACAACATCCAGACCTGCCTGTCTGAGGAATATGACGCTATTGTCACCGTCGGTTTCCTGATCGCGGACGCGACGCGCGAAGCGGCAATCGCGAATCCTGATGTGTTTTTCATCGGTGTTGACCAGTTCTACGCGCCCGATCAGGCGCTGCCGAACCTCGTCGGTCTGCAATTCCGTGAAGATCAGGCTGGCTTCGTCGTGGGTGCGCTCGCCGCACTGATGACCGAAAGCGGCACGGTTGCGGGTGTCTACGGTATCGACATTCCCCCGGTTGTCAAGTTCCGCAACGGCTTCGAGCAGGGCGTCCGCTATGTGAACCCTGAAGTCGAAACGCTGGGTGTTTACATTGACGATTTCGTTGCTCCGGATCGTGGCGCGGCGGCGGCTGAACAGTTCATCGGCGAAGGCGCGGACGTGATCTTCGGTGCAGGTGGTCCGACGGGTTCGGGCGGCATCACCTTCGCGGCGCAGGCGGGCGTGTTCGTCATCGGCGTTGACCAGGACGAATATGGCACGACCTTTGGCGGTGGCGATACCCCCGGCGCGGAAAACATCATCAGCAGCGCCCTCAAGCGCGTTGACAACGCCGTGTACCAGGCAATCGAACTCCTGGTCGGCGGCAGCGATTACAGCAACCTGCCCGGCATCAAGGTCTTCAGCGCGCTGAACGACGGTGTTGGCTTTGCTCCAGCGCACGACTCGCCCGTTCCTGCGGAAGCCACCGAACAGGTGCAGGCAATTCTCGATGGTCTGAAGGCTGGCACGATTGTGACCGGCGTTGACCCGGTTCTTGGCGGTCTGGTAGGCAGCATCCCGGAAATCGTGGTTGCAGCAACCGAAGCAGAGACACCCGAATTCACCACGCTGCTGGCAGCGGTCACGGCTGCTGACCTGGGTGGCGCACTGAGCGATGCGGGTCCTTTCACGGTCTTCGCGCCGACCGATGCGGCGTTTGCAGCAACGCTCGAAGCGTTGGGCATGTCGGCTGGAGATGTGCTGGCGAACACCGAACTGCTGACCAGCGTTCTGACCTACCACGTCGTCGCGGGTGTTGCGGCAACGTCGGATATGGTCGTCGGTATGTCGTCGGTGACGACGCTACAGGGTTCGGACATCACGATTGAAGTGGTGGACGGCGGCGTCGTGCTGAACGGCAGCATCAACGTCATTGCGGTAGACATCCCGGCGTCGAACGGCGTGATCCACGTCATCGACGGCGTGCTGCTGCCGCCGATGTAACAACGAACGTAGGGGCAGGATGCATCCTGCCCCTACATTACGGTCACTGCTACGCGGTGCCAGGCGTTGTTCATGTAGCCCTTGATGTTCCACACGGTAGCAATCTGCTCCGGCTGCGTCTGCGCCGCGCTGTCCCACGCCCGCACCACCAGCGTGTGCTGACCCGGTGTTAGCTGCACAGCGATTTCCCACTTGCGCCATGCCCATCGTTCTGCTTCGCCAATCATCCGTGCCACGCGCCACGTTTGCCCACCATCACACGAAACATCGACACGCTCTACCTCGCGTTCACTGGCATAGGCGTAACCCTGCACCCGCACATCTCCGCTGTGCAGCACTGCGTTTGGTTCTGGCGACAGGATGACGGAAATCAACGGCAGTTCGCCCAGCATGACGGCAGCGTTTTCATCCTGCGCGTCTGACGGCAGCAGGCGGTAGGCAACCGACTGATAGTAGTTGTCGGATGGCTGTGCTTGTACGGTGATCTGTGACAGCCACTTGACGCTGCGCGCACCAATATAGCCGGGGATGAGCGCACGCAGCGGGTAGCCATGTGTCGGCGGCAGCGGCGCGTCGTTCATTTCGTAAGCCAGCAGCGTATCGGGATCGAGGGCTTTTGCCAGCGGAATCGAACCCCCGAAGCCAAACGTCTCACCCTCTTTCGCAATCTCGTCGAGACCGAGCATAGCGACATGTGCTGCCGCAGCATCAACACCTGCCTGCGCCAGCACATCGCGCAGCCGCGCGCCGCGCCAGACCGCCGTGCTGATCGCCTCCTGATCCCATTCGAGTTCGTTGGGAATGGGCGCAAGCGTCGCCAGTTCGACACGACGGTTGCCTGCGCATTGCAGCGTGGCGGTGATGGTGTGGGCGGGCAGCGCCTTGATGTCGTCGAGCGTCAGCGCCAACGGTTGCTGCACCATGCCGTTGACCGTGAGCCGGAAGTCAGACGGATCGATCTCCGGGATGTCGCCATGATTGCGCACGAAGAAGGCATCGTTAGGCGTAATGCTGTTGGCGTTCAGTTGTTCCAGCGTCGGTCCGCCGTTAAAAGGGTCGGTGGCGCGGACGAGCAAGTCCGCGCGCTTTCCGTTTAAGGTCGTCATATCAAGCCGTGATCTTCAGCGCAGAGGCGATGTCATCGGCGTGCTGGCGTTCGTGAAGCGCCATCCACTGCAAGACTTCGCGAATCGAGAGGATGCGCAGCGACGCATGGCGACCCGTCTTGTCGAGCGCCGCCTCGTCCAGCGTGTCCAGCCAGACATTCAGCGCTGCCCGCGATTCACTGAGCGCAGCGCGTGCCTCGGCAAATGTCGTTTCGGCGCGCTTTTCGGTGACGCGCTTGTTGTAGCGTTCGATGTCGAAGTCTTCGGGAATGATGTCACGCGCTTCGTTGAATGCCATGATCTGGCTGTTATGCCCGCGATCGGCATCCGAAAGATGGACAGCAATCTGGCGCACGTTCCACTGCAAGCCATCGGAATAGACCTGGGCATCGGTATGATCGGCGGCGGCGTCCAGCACGGTGTTGAGGTACGCCCGTGCGGACTCAAGGTTCTGTCGTAACTGGGCAATTGTTTCTGGCATGAGGAAAATCCTTTATCTATTTACGTGAGAAGCGGCGCGGAACATGCCCCTAACCTGCGCTGTAACGAACAAGGGGATTCATCCCCTTGTTCAGACTATAGCAGCATTACAACTGGACGAAGCTGTTCTCCGCCAGGATGAAGCGATGCGAGGCGGGGACATGCGTGGCGGCGGTCAACTGCGAATTATCCGCCAGCAGGCTGGAGTCGATGCGTCCCTGAATGTTGCGCACCGTGCAGTTCTTCATGACGATGCTGGCGTCGATTTCGCTGTACTCAATGGTCACGTTATCGCCAATCGCCGTGTACGGACCGATGAAGCTATTCCTGATGGTGACGTTGTTACCAATGATGACCGGTCCGCGCACCACGCTGTCGATGATCTGACTGCCTTCGCCCACCTCGACCCGGTGCGAGACGTCGCTCTTGCCGATAATGACATTGCTATCGGTCAGCGGCGGCGTGTAGGGCATATCGCCCATGACGAACTGATTCGCCTGTATGATTGAGTCAGGTTTGCCCGCGTCAATCCACCAGCCGTTCAGCACGTAGGGCTGCACGTTGCGCCCGTTGGCGACAAGCCACTGCATGGCGTCGGTGATTTCGAGTTCGTTGCGTTTGGATGGCTTGATGTTGGCGATCGCTTCCCAGATCGACGGACGGAAGAGATAAACGCCGGAGATGGCGAGGTTGGATGGGGCGGGATTGGGCTTTTCAATCAACTGCTCAATCTTGCCATCCTTGACGACCGCCACACCAAAGCGCTGCGGGTCGGGGACGGGGACGAGTGCAATGGTGGCTTCGGCGTCGGACGCTTCAAAGCCTGTCAGCAGCGGCGTCATTTTGTCCTGGAAGATATTATCGCCCAGAAAGACACAGAACGGTTTTTCGCCCACGAACGGCTTGCACAGGCTGATGGCATGTGCCAGACCGAGCTGCTGCTGCTGCACGACGTAATCGAGCTGGACGCCGAGCGCTGAACCATTGCCAAGCTGTGTGACAATCGGGGAGTCCATATCGTTGACGACGATGGCAATTTCCGTGAGTCCCGCCGTCTTCAGGACATCAATCGAGTACATGATCAGCGGCTTGTTGGCAACTGGCACCAGTGGCTTTGGCATTGTCAATGTGACTGGGCGCAGTCGCGTTCCCTGTCCGGCGGCGAGAATGACTGCTCTCATTGAGCTTCCCCTTGCAGAGTATTCAGTATGTTACAGCTATTTACTCATCATAACCGACGAGTCCTTACAGACACAAAAAGAACTTCGCCCAGTGGGGAGAACCGGGCGAAGTCTGGGGGAGAGGATGCATTTATTACTTACGCTTATCAGTATAAGCGAAATGCGATTTGAAATCATCACGCCCGCGTAAACAATGTGTAAACGAAATGTAAACTACTGTGATGATGCCTTTTGCCCATAGGAAACGGGATTTACAGGTTCGCCCATGTGTGCTACTATCCATATTATCACGGGGGTGAATCAGTTTCGACAGAGGAGGCTGATGCCGTGTGGCAGGTCGTGGCGCTTAACCACGTTAAAATGAGCAACCAATAGGTGCCAACAACACCAAGCCTGCTTTCGCTTACGCCGCCTAAGGTGTAAACCGAAAGTGTTGGGTCATAGTAACCCAACCGTCCACCCAATTCGTGTCCATCCGGATCGGTAAGTGGGCGTCACCAATGATGGAATGCGGCAGCGTTACGCCGATAAGCGTTAGCCAAAGACCAAATCGGCTGGTGGGTGGCGAACCGTGTTCGTCGGGCTATCATCCACGAGATGCAAATAACGAACTAAACCTGTAGAGGCATTGCGTCGAATCTTTTGGACCGGCATGGCGGAGTGCCGCACCTCCATCTGTGGAAGCAGCCCTGATACGTGCAGTATCGGGGCTGCTTTCATTATCGGTGGGGGAGCATTGTTTGTCATCTGGAAGCGGGTTGCTAGACTCAGTGATGAGTGATGAGTAAAGAGTGATCATTCGTATGTGGAAATTTATCTTCTTGTCCAGTCTTTGTCTGAGCCTGAGCGCCTGTAACTTCTTCGCGCCGCCCGCGTCGGAGCAAACGCTGGCAGCGGATCACAGCCTGATGGGGACGCAGGTGGCGGTCGCTCACACAACGGCGACCGTAATAGCAGACCGCCTGCTGGTGACACAGGAGGCAGCGCAAACCGCCGTGCGCGAAGTCGATGCGGAGTTCGGGCGTATCAACGCGACGGTGATCGCACTTGGCACGCAGGCGATTAATCCGGCGCTGGTGACGGCTGTGCCTGTGGTCGGGGCGGGCGGGACGCCTGTCGCAACGCTGCTGCCGATCACGCCCGGCGCTGTCGCGCAAGGTGACGGCAGTGCAGCGGGCAGTGTGCCAACCCCCACGCTCGCGCCCATCGCGCCCGTTAACCCGAACGCGCCCTCACTCAGCAATGTCGTTACGGCAGCGCAGGTGGGCGCGAATGATTGTGCCGTCGGTCCTACCAGCACTTTCAGCAGCACGGCGGCAGGGATATATGTCGTTGCGACGGCATTCAATCTGACGCCGCAGAATCAGGTCAGCTATCGCTGGACATTGGACGGCGCGGAAGTGTGGGTGGATAGCTGGTCGCCCGCCAACACGGTCAACGGCGCGTGTATCTGGTACTACCTGACGCCTGATCAGGTGGCATTGACGGCGGGGGCGTGGGCGGTCGAAATCGCGATTGACGGCGCGGTCATCGGTCCGGCGAGCGCTTTCACGATTACACCATGAGAAGTACAAACGCCAAGACGCCAAGTGCGCCAGAATGTTCTTAACGCAGGGGCGCAGGGATGCAGAGGAAAAATCGCTCTGCACTCTATGCTTCTCCGCGCCTCTGCGTTAAAAGAATTGGCTACTGCTCGTTTGTACAGGCGACACCGGATAGTGCATACAGGTATAGTTAACCGGCGTGTCTGTGCATTGAGAGGCTGTTATGTGGCGCTATGCCTATCCACACTCTGACGGCGATGGCAAGGCGAACTGGTCGTGGGCGCTGCTGCGCCGCGTCTTCGCTTATGCCGCGCCGTACCGGGGCGCACTCATCCTGACGTTCGTCCTGATCATGATCCAGTCCGCTTTGGGGTTGCTGACCCCGCTGATCTTCCGCGATCTGATCGACCATACGCTGCCGAATGGCGATACTGAGCGCCTGAACTGGCTGGCGTTCGGCTTGATTGCCATCCCGATTGCGACGAGCGCGATGGGTATTGTCATCCGCCGCCTGAATTCGCGCATTGGCGAAGGTGTGATCTACGACCTGCGGCGCGGCTTGTTCGCACATTTGCAGGGCATGTCGCTGCGCTTTTTCACCAATACCAAAACGGGCGAACTCATGAGCCGCCTGAACAACGATGTCGTCAATGCCCAGAACGCCATTAGCGACACCATCATCGGCACTGTGACGCAGACGATCCAACTGGTGGCGACGCTGGGGGTGATGCTGGCGCTGGAATGGCGGCTGACACTGCTTGGCTTGCTGGTGCTGCCGATCATCTACTACCCGGCGCGGGCGATTGGCGTCCGGCTGCGCGAGGTGGCACGCCAGCAAATGGACATCAACGCGCAGATGAACGCCATGATGAACGAAACGCTCAATATCAGCGGCGCGCTGCTGGTCAAGCTGTTCGGGCGCGAACGCGTGGAAAGCGAACGCTTTGCTGAGCGCGCCGCGCGGGTGCGCGATATTGGCGTGCAGCGGGCAGTTATGGGTAGCCAGTTCTGGGGCTTGCTCGGTTTGATTGGCGTCGTTGGCACGGCGCTGGTGTACTGGGTCGGCGGGCATCTGGTATTGGGCGGTGTCTTCACCGTCGGCACTATCGTCGCCTTCGCTGCCTATCTGGGGCAGATGTACGGTCCGCTGGAATATCTCGTCAATGTCCCGGTCGAAATTTCGACTTCGGTCGTTAGCTTCGAGCGGGTCTTTGAAATTCTCGATCAGCCGCACGAAATTGCCGACAAACCCGACGCCAGACGGCTGGCGGATGTGCGCGGCGAACTGGTGTTTGACGACGTGATGTTTCGCTACAAGACCGATGGCGAAGGACTGTTGAGCGAGGTCAAGCGTTACGGGCGCATGGATAGTGTGAAAGCAGTGCTATCTGGCGATGCGCCGTCTACAAACGGAGGCAACGAAAAGCCAACCACCAGCCAGGCGCGCGAGATGGCGCTGGAAGATATCAGCTTTGCCGCGCAACCGGGTCAACTCGTGGCGCTGGTCGGTCCCAGCGGCGCGGGCAAGACGACCATGACCTACCTCATTCCGCGCCTGTACGACCCGACAGAAGGGCGTATCCTGCTCGATGGCTACGATTTACGCGATCTGGCGCTGGAGACGGTCAGTGCGCAGGTGGGTATGGTCACTCAGGAAACGTACCTGTTCCACGACACCATCCGTACCAATCTGCTCTATGCGCACTTCGACGCGACGCAGCCAGAGATCGAGGCGGCGTGCCAGGCAGCGAACATCCACAACTTTATTATGGAACTGCCCGACGGCTACGACACCATCGTTGGCGAACGTGGCTACCGCTTGAGCGGCGGCGAAAAGCAGCGGTTGGCGATTGCGCGCGTCATCCTCAAGAACCCGCGCGTGCTGGTGCTGGATGAAGCGACGAGTCATCTCGACAGCCAGTCTGAGGCGCTGATTCAGGACGCGCTCGAAAAGATCATGGCGGGGCGCACGAGCATCGTCATCGCTCATCGGCTGAGTACAATTCTGTCGGCGGATATGATCCTGGTGATGGATCGCGGGCGGATTGTCGAGCGCGGGACGCATGATGAACTGCTGCTGCAAGACGGGTTGTATGCCCGCCTGTACGAAACACAGTTCCGTGAGACCGTCGCGTAGCCTATAATGATGTGCAACGCAAAGACCATCACGCAGGTGTGAAACGATGCCAGACCAGTTCTTGATCGTCGGCTTAGGCAACCCCGGCTCCCGGTATGAAAAGACGCGCCATAACATCGGCTTCCGCGCGGTTGATGTGCTGGCGCAGAAGCACGGCATCACAGTAAACAAGCTGGAGCAGCGGGCGCTGGTGGGCAACGGGGCAATCGGTGCAACCCGCGTGCTGCTCGCCAAGCCGCAGACGTTCATGAATGTCAGCGGCGACTCGGTGGGACCGCTGGTGAACTTCTACAAGATACCCCACGACCGCATCCTGATCCTGTGTGACGACCTCGACATCCCGTTCGGCACGCTGCGGCTGCGCAAAAGCGGCAGCGCGGGTGGGCAGAACGGCATGAAGCACATCTTGCAGCGGCTCGGCACGCAGGAGATCAACCGCGTGCGCATGGGCATCGGTCGCCCACCGGGGCGCATGGATCCGGCGGATTACGTGCTGTCGCCGTTCAAAGGCGAGGAAGAGATCACTGCTATCGAGATGATCGACCGCGCTGTCAAAGCCGTCGAAAGCTGGCTGGCGGAAGGCATTGAGGCAGCGATGAACCGCTACAATGGCACAGGCGAAGCGAAGCCCAAGCCCGCCACCCCACAACCTGAGTCAGAATAACATGCACCTCAATGCCTTACTGTCGCTGCTGCAAGAGACGCAGACGTTTCGCGCGCTGCACCAGCATCTTCGCGATGGTTATTCAGCGCACGCGCTCGGCGTGCTGCGCGCCGCCCGCCCGTATGTGCTGGCGGCGCTGACGCAGGACTGGCGCGCCCCCGTCATCTACATCACGGCGCGCATTGATCGCGCCTATAACGTTTCGGAACAGCTTCCTGTCTGGCTGCCCGACGCGGCACTGATTGACCGCTTTGCCGAGCCGACGCCGTTTTTTTATGAGCGCGCGCCTTGGAGCGAGGCGAGCATTCAGGCGCGCCTAGAAACGCTGGCGGGGTTGGCGTTCCCGTCTGACCAACACCTGCTGGTCGTCACATCGGCGCGGGCGATCATGCAGCGCACACTGCCTGTCGCTGTCTTCCGCGAGCGCACGATCGCTCTGCACAGCGGGCAGCGCATCGCGATGGACAAGCTGATCGGGCAGTGGGTACAGTTGGGTTACGAACCCGCAACCGTTGTGGTCAAGCACGGTACGTTCAGTCGACGCGGCGGCATCCTCGATATCTTCCCGCTGGCGAGCGAACAGCCCGTGCGCATAGACTTCTTTGACGACGAGATCGACTCGCTGCGTCTGTTCGACATCAATACGCAGCGGTCAGGCGAAAAGCTGGATACGCTGCTGATTCCGCCCGCGCGCGAGGCGCTGCCCGCGTTCGCGCCTGCTGCTGCCGAACGGCTGGCGGGGTGGTTTGCGTCGCTGCCCGCAACGGCGAATGACCCGACCAGCCCGCAGGAAGACGCTGAAGCGCTGGCGAGCGGGACAGCATCCGGCTACCTCGAACATTACCTGCCGTACTTCTACGACCATCCCGCCAGCCTGTTGGACTACGCGCCAACAGATGCGCTGATTGTGGTGGAAGATCGGGACGAACTGCGCGCGTCGGTGCAGGATATTATGCGGCGCGCGGACGAAGCGCAGGCGGAAAAGCGTAGTACCAACGTGATCGCGCCAGATCACCCGCGCCCGTACCTGACGTGGGACGAATTGGAAGGTGTGCTTAATGCCCGCCAGAGCGCCGATTTTGGGGCAACGAGCGATGATGACCAGCCGGATGCAGACTATGCGCTGCGCGGCGTTCTGACGCCGGAATTGCGCTTTGGCGGGCAGCTCAAGCCATTGCTGGCGCAGATACGCGGCTTGCGCAACCAGTCTGACCGCGTGGTCGCGGTGACGGCACAGGCATCGCGATTGCATGAACTGTGGCGCGAAAGCGACGCCAGCCCCGCCACGTTTGTGGGTGCGGGGGCAGACCATGCTCAATCTCAGCCGCCAGAGCCGCAGAGCGTGACATTTGTCGATGGCGCGCTGCAAGAAGGCTGGCGGCTGCGCGGCGTCGGTGGCGATTTGCACCTGTTCACCGATGCTGAAATCTTTGGCTGGACGCGCCCGGAACCGCGCCGTCGCCATGTCAGCAAGCGCAAGACTGTGCCGCCTGTGCAATCCAGCGATTTGCGCGAAGGCGATTACGTCGTGCATATGGATTACGGCGTCGGGCGCTTTGCGGGAATGCGGCGGCGTACGCTGGAAAGCATTGAGCGCGAGTACCTGATGGTCGAGTACGCCGGTACGGATGCGCTCTACGTACCCATCCACCAGACCGACCGCCTGACGCGCTATGTCGGCGCGGACGATACCCCGCCGACGATCACCCGGCTGGGGCAGGCGGATTGGGGACGCATCAAGAGCAAGGCGCAGAAAGCCGTTGAGGAAGAGGCGCAAGAACTGCTGGCGATTTACGCCGCGCGTGCCGGCGCGCCTAGTCACGCCTATGCCGCTGACACGCCCTGGCAGCATGAGATGGAAGCCGCGTTCCCGTTCATCGAGACGGAAGACCAGTTAAAGGCGGTGCGTTCGGTCAAGCAGGATATGGAAAAGCCGCACCCAATGGATCGCCTGATCTGCGGCGATGTCGGCTATGGCAAGACCGAAGTCGCTATTCGCGCGGCGTTCAAGGCGGTCATGGACGGGCGGCAGGTGGCGGTGCTCGTGCCGACGACCATTCTGGCGCAGCAGCATTACGAGACGTTCAAGCGGCGCATGGGCAGCTTCCCGGTCGTGGTCGAGGCGTTATCGCGCTTCCGCACCCGCGCCGAACAAGTGATTACGCTGGCAAAGCTGTCATCGGGCGATGTCGATATTATCATCGGCACGCACCGCTTGTTGCAGGATGATGTGAAGTTCAAGAACCTGGGACTGGTGGTGATTGACGAGGAGCAGCGCTTCGGCGTCAAGCACAAGGAATATCTCAAGTCGCTGCGCACACAGGTAGATGTATTGACGCTGACCGCCACGCCAATTCCCCGCACGCTTTACATGGGGCTGACGGGTGTGCGCGACATCAGCATGATCCAGACGCCGCCGGAAGAACGGCTGCCCGTGATTACGCATGTTGGCACATTTGACGAACGGCTGGTGCGCCAGGCGATTATGCGCGAACTGGAGCGCGGCGGGCAGGTGTTCGTCGTGCATAATCGGGTGCAGTCGATTGACCTGCTGGCAGACAAGCTGGCGCGCATTGTGCCGGAAGCGCGCATAGTGGTTGGTCATGGGCAGATGGACGACCGGCGGCTGGAAAGTGTCATGGAAGCGTTCGGCAATGGCGAATACGACATCCTGCTGGCAACGTCGATCATCGAAAGTGGGCTGGACATTCCAAATGCCAACACGCTGATCGTCGATCGTGCCGACTGGTTCGGCATGGCGCAGTTGTACCAGTTGCGCGGGCGCGTGGGGCGCAGCGCGCAGCAGGCATACGCCTACTTCTTCCATCCGGCGGATAATCGCCTGACGGACGACGCACGCGCGCGGCTGGAAACGTTGGGCGAGTACACCGATCTCGGCTCTGGCTACCAGATCGCCATGCGTGATCTCGAACTGCGCGGGGCGGGTGACATCCTTAGTACGCGCCAGACCGGGCATGTGGCGGCAATCGGTTTGCACCTCTACACGCAAATGCTGGCGCAGGCAGTGCAGCAGTTGAAGGGTGGGCAGGGGAACGGGGTACTGCCGAGCCTAAGCGAGAGCGCAATCATGATCGACCTGCCCATCCCCGCCTACCTGCCGACGGACTACATCCCCGAACTGGAACTGCGGCTGCAACTGTACCGACGCATCGGCGGTTTGCAGAATGAGCGCGAACTGCTGGCAATGCGTGACGAACTACAGGATCGCTTTGGCGTGCTGCCACCTGCCGTCGAAGGCATGTTGTATCAGATACAGGTCAAGCTGGGGGCAGAGTCAGCCGGGGCGACAGCGGTGCTGCACCGCGCCGGACGTATCGAAATCCGGCTACCGTATCTGGTCGAGGCAAATCGCGACTTGTTGGCGTTGTGGCTGGGGAATGACTTGCGAGTGACGCGGACGGCAGTCGAAATTCCGCTGGAACGAGACCGCTGGCAGACGCGCGTACTGACGATCCTGGGCAAGCTGGCGGAACGCTTCAAAGCGGCGCGCGGTCACTAACCATTACCTCGAACAAGTGGCTTCAGCCACTTGATCAGGCGCTTGTGGCAAGGGGGTGAACCCCCTTGTTCGGGCAGATGTTAACTGCCGTTCGTCTCGTCGCGTTTCACGTCTGCCAGTTTGCCGCTGCTCATCTGCAATAACTGCGGCAGCGTCACCGGGAAGATAGCGTTGTGTGCGCCGCCAGCCGCATAGAGCATGTCGAAGCGTTGCAACGATTGGTCGATGTAAACATGAATACCCGCCGCGCGGTGTGCCAGCGGCGGCATGCTGCCGGGCGGGTAGCCGTATATCGCCACCATATCGTCTGGCGTTGCAACGCGCACCTGCTTGCGCCCGACCTCGTAGAGCGCGGCGATCTTGCGGTCGTCCACCTTCTGGTCGCCGCTGGTCAACACGATGACTGGCTGGTCTTTGACGATGAAGGCGATGCTTTTGACGATTTGCCCCAACTGGCAGCCAATATTATCAGCCGCCTGTTGGGATGTAGCAGTCGTCGTCGCGAAAAAGCGGATATGGATACCCAGATTCAACTTGTCGAGCGCTGTCTGCACATGCTCCGGCGTCAATGGTTCAGTCATGACAAGCCTCATGGACGCAGATAACGTTAGTCCTGATCGATGTCGAGGTCTTGCAGGTCCGCCAGAACGCTCAGGAAGGCGTCGAGGTCTTCGCTGGCGAACTGACGCCGCATCATCGTATCGACTTCCTGTGCAGTGCGATGCACTTCAGCACGGTACTTTTCGCCTTCCGCAGTCAGGAAGATGTGAACGGCGCGGCGGTCGGTTGGGTCTGGACGGCGTTCAATCAAGCCCTTTGATTGCAGCTTGTCCAGATTGGGCGTGAACGATGTCGCGGCACGACCGACCGCGCGGGCAAGTTCACTGGCATGTTGCCCGTCGCGCTCAAAAAGGGCGCGAAGGATATACCATTCGATGATGGTAAGATTGAGTGAACTGATCACGCGTCCGATCACCTGATCGAGCCGACGTAGTGATATATCGAGATTAACCCACAGCGATCCGTTGAAACGCAGATGTGAGTTTGGCATGACTTTCTGAACCATGATGTGAGCCTCTATCCTTACGATGAATTACAATGACGCACTAATCTGACGCCTGCTCAACAATGAGTTGCAACGTACCTAACCGTAAGTAATTGGTGGTTGATAGCGAATAAGGGGTGTCTGGCAGCAACCGCTTTCCGTTCAGGAATGTGCCATTGACCGATCCCAGATCGAGTATATGTGGATTGCCCTGAAAGCGCACCACCGCGATGTGTCGCCTTGAAACGCCCATCTCACGCGCCCCGTAACCTGCCAGATCAATGTCCGGCTGAAAATCGCTGCTTTCATCAGAGCGACCGATTACGTAACCCTCTTCCTGAGGCGTTTTGAGTGTGAACATGGGTGGGCTATCAGGTTCCAGTCGAATAATCAGCACTTTTACGCTCCGTCACCAACATTACAGCCCGCTCAAAACCTGAGTGACCACTACAGCTTACTCCACTTCATTATATTATGGAATCGATATGAGTAAAGCATAAAATTATAATAGATGCAAGTGCCATTTTTCGATTACGATCAATTCAAAACAGCATGATTAGGCTCAACTATCGGCTATTTCGAAGAAATCTGCCCCACGTAACCCTTGGTCGTAACGAAGTTGTAATCTTTGACCGGTCGTTTGGTCATATAACCCCACTCTAAAAGTAAGACTATCTAGAACCAAATTTTCAAACACATAATTATCTATAACGAATTCGCCAGGCAGCCACAGATGTGTGGGGTAGGCATTATTTACCGGCATTCTATCATATTGTGCAACAATGTCACTACCGGTATTGACTGCATGAACAAAGACGGTGTAATCCTGTGGCGTAATCACTAACGACTGCCAAACGAGCGTCAGTCGAACAGTGGCAGCCTCACGGCTCAATGTGTAGCCATCCAGTAGAATAATGTCTGCGAAGGTTGCATCAACGTCAACGGCGGACTCTGGCTGCTCAAATACGCGCGCGACTCCTTCAATGCGAAGCGTGCCAAGCGAAAGTTCCCCCCCTTGCCACGCCAATACAATCTCATAATCCCCGCTTGCCTGCCTTCGATCAATGACCCATCCCCCTGCTTCTGTGATGATTTCGCCTGCTATCCATGCGGACGTTGGATAATCCGATGAAGGTTCGCCCGTCCACAGCATTGTTTCTTGCTCCTGCCCGCGCAGCAGGACGCGATAGGGCGTGCGTGCAGGCGTATCGCGAAGCGCCTGCCAAACGAACCGCGTGTGCAGGGTTTCGCCCGGACGCACGCTGGCGGGCAGTGCGTTGTGACCCACCAACCGCAGACCATCACTGATGGCTATATCAAGCCGCCTTTGTATCGGGATGTCTTCAGGGGACGGCAGCACAGTGGGGCGCACGACTTCGACAGTGCCAATCGTCGCCCACACCCCTGCTTGTGTGCCTGCATAGCTCGTGTAGGCTTGATAGCGATCTTCTCCCCTTGCCACCCATGCCACCCGCACCGCATAACGACCGGGCGCTGTACCATGTGGGATAGACACTGGCAGCCGGATAAACAGCACAGATCCGGCTTGCCAGCGGTCTGTTTCGGTCATGTAAACATCTGCACCGCTTAGAATCCACCCTGTACGGTCTTCAACCAGAACCAATGGAGTCAGATCGCTAACGGGTGGTGGCGCGTCAATCGTCCACAGCGCAATGAGTTCGCTCCGCGTTCCCGCCGCCATCGGCTCGGCGTAACTGCCAATCAGTGTCATATACGGATTGCGTGTCAGTTCATCGGGTACCCGGACTTGGGGAAGCGTCGTTGTTGCGGACAGCCGGAACGCCTCAAACGCCGTGCGTCCGTCTGGCGCGAGCGGTAAGTCAGCCATGCGTCCGGGTTCAAGCCACGCTAACCAGTCGGGTGGCGGCGGCGCGCTGCGTGGAAACACGTATAATCCATTTTCGCCAGCGGGCGGGCGGAACAGTGTATTCGTGCCGATCCAGGTAATGGGCGGCGTCTGCTCGATCAGCACTGTCGGGTGCGAACGGTCGCGGGCAGCAAGATAGACCTGCGTTCCCGGAGGCGTGTTGTCAAGCAGCCAGCGCGCCGCCAGCGATAAGTCAGCATCGGTTTCGTAGAACAGGTCGGCGCGCCCCGCCCAATCGAAATATACCTGCCCAATGCTGATGCCGCCGATGAGCAGGACAGCGAGCAAGGCGGCAGGCAAGGCGCGCGGCGATTGCAGCAGTGGCAGCCGGGTTTTGCTCCACTGCCAGACTGCTTCAAAGCCGATGGCAACCAGCACGAAGATCAGCGGGATCATACCCAGCGAACGCATGTGACTGGGTGGCAATCCGCCCACAGAAATCACACTCGGAATAACCATCAATGGTGACAGTAGTGCTAGCGCATACGCCGAGCGCTCTAGCGGCGCGATATTGGGCGCACGCAGCCGCCAGATGCAGATCGCGATGCCAATGAGCAGCAGCGCACCTTCGGGCAGTGTGAAGTACGGACGACTGGGAATGTTGTAACGCAGGTAGGGATCGCCTTCGATGAAGAACATGCGCAGGTGCAAGAGGATGCTTTCCACCAGCGAGATCGACTGCGCACTTTGCGTGACTTCACCGAGTCGCCCCCAGAAGATGTCCGGTTTTTGCAGCGCGTAGACGATCATCGGCAGCATCGTGACGAACATTATGCCGAAGACAAGCGCGCCCTGTGACAGCCTGCGTCGCCAGCGAGCGCGGTCTGCCCACAGCAAGACGAGCGCGCCGAGCGCCAGCCACAGCGCGAACAGGCGCGATGCCATATACGTATAGATCGCGCCGCCCGCAAACAAGCCGCCGAGCGCGAGCCACAGCCATCCATGCTTCATGGTCAAGCCGCGCCACAGGAACAGCAGCGCAAACGCCTGCATGAATGGCAGCGTGACCGCGCGGAACGCCTGCCGTGCGATGAAGATTTGTGGGAAGGATATGGCAGCAATGACACCGATTGCCAGCGCGACGATGATGCCGCGCTCGCCGCGAAACATCGCGCGTCCTAACCGGATGGCGGCAGCAATGGTCAGGAGATTGAGAAAGGCGCTGGTTAGGTGCAGCGTGTAGATGCGGTCGCCAAAGAGGTGCAGCAGCGGCGCGTTGAGGTACATGTACAGGACTTCGCGTCCCTGATATGCCTCGACAATCGGAAAGAAGCGTGCCCCGCCGAACGCGATGCTGCGGGTGATGAGCAGGTATGCGCCTTCATCGTAATGCGGTCCGGGCGGATATTGATGAAGCTGACACAGGCGTAAAACGGCGGCAACCAGCAGGATCACGGTCGCCAGCGGGAGAAAGTAGCGGCGCATCGCCCCTCAACGATAATGACGAAATGCCACTACCTTAGCATGGAATACAAGAGCAATCAAACCGCCAGGGCGCACAGGGTAATCGCTTCAAAATTGGGTGATGAGATGAAGCAGGAAATGGTTATCCATAGAGGCACGAAAGCGCTTCTGGCGCAGGCTGCTTTTGGCAGTATCGCGCTTGAGCAAATTCAGGGCAATGGTGCGCACCACAGCCATATTCTCAGCACTTTCGCCGTTGCGGATGCGGGAACGGTCTTCGCCAAAGGTGACATCCATGACCCAATGAAAGCTGTTTTCAATCGCCCAATGATGCTGTGTCGCCTCCAGCAGTCGCGCAGCATGAGCCGAAAGACTGGAAATGTAGAAGACAGTTTCCAGCGTGGTTTGCTCGCCTGTGCGCCGCTCACGCTGGATGCGGACGATGCTGGCGAGGTCAGCCCAGCCGTCGAAGTGGCGGATATGTTCAAACGCCAGCGGGTCACTGACCGCCCAGCAGCGGCGAATCTCAATGCGTCCGCTGGTTTTGTGGACAGTCTGGTGGAAGTCCATCTGCATTCCGGCAAACTGGCGCTGGTCACCATAGGCAAACCAGTCCTCAATATCCTGTTTAAGCTTGCTCTGGTTACCAGGTGGATCGCTTCCTTGCCGGCGCTGCGCTTGTGACTGCCGCGCGCTGTTTTGCCATCGAGCGCTACCACCTGCCCCTTCGTCACCCGGAACACCGCTTCCACCCAGCGCATGAACCGGATTTGGAACGCCTCACTGTCGATTTTGGCAAACACATCCCCGAACGTGTCATGCGACGGGATGCCATTTTCCAGCTTGAGAAATTGTCGAAACCACGCTTCTTTCGCCCGCGCCACCGTCTCGACCCCCACCCAGCTATCCGCTCCACACAACGCCGCGCACACCGCGATGATGAAAATGTCCATCAGTTTATGGTCGCATCGCCCCCGCACACGCGGGTCGGGCAGGTCGCTGAAGCAGGCTTCCAGACTCAGGCGTTCGTCATCGTTCATCGGACGTTTCCTCGTTTTTCCCGATTATCCTCCTTCCTTCATTTTGAAGCGATTATCCTGCCAGGACGCAAAGAACGCCAAGGTATCTGGTTTGATCTTGGCGTTCTTTGTGTCTTGGCGGTGATATATTAGCTGATTTGCTGTGTGCCGGTCTTGATGGGGATCAGCTTGGGCTGTGCAACCTCGCCTTTGGGCAGCGTCAGCTTCAACACACCGTTCTCGAAGTTCGCTTCTGCCTTGTCGAAATCGATGTTCTGCGGCAAGCGCAGGCGGCGGCTATAGCGCCCGTAACGACGTTCCTGTATCAGCGGGCGTACACCTTCCTCGCTCGTCGTCTCTTCGTGCGTCTCGCCTTCGATAATCAGATAATCGCCTTCATGACGAATCTGAATCTGCTCCGGCTTCATGCCTGGCATATCCGTCATGATGGTATAGGACTTGTCGTCTTCATGGACATCGAGTGCCAGTGCGCGGGCAGTGCTGCCGCCGCTGGTCTCTTCGACATAGGGACGCCAGTCTTCAAACATCCGATCCATCATACGTTGCATTGTGCTGAGTTCACGTAGCGGGTTCCAACGAGTAATCATGACATCACTCCTTTAAACTCCTGCTCTCTCTAGAGCGTTTACAGCTTCGAGTCTAAATGTGAAATGTAAGAGTGATGTCAGAGGTGTGTCGATGCTGCGTAAGATAAGTCAGGTGGCTTGCGCTGCCGGGCGACGCACACGATGCTGAAACGTGTGCGAGGGCGCGAAATGCGCTGCTTCCGGGTCATCCTCCAGGATGACGCTGCATAGCACTTTGCGATCTGAGTCTTTGAGATAATAGACGCGATACCCCTGATTGGGCAAGATGGGGATGCGCGGTGCAAGCCACTGCGAGAAGCGATAGACGCCGCCTGCACCATCGTAGAAGACGGCAGTATTGGTCAGCAGGCGACGCAAGATGGGTTGCTCTGAGGCGTAGAGAATGCCCGTTTGCATGGGCAGCCGCGCATAACGCCGCGCGCGCAGGAGCAGCATTGCCAGCGTGCCAAACGCCACCAGCACCAGCAAGAGCGGCAGCAGGCGTGTGAACGCACCCAGTCGCAAAATCATCACTATAAGAATGGGCGTGAGCAGTACCAGCACAGTGATCAACGGCTCGACAGTGATGGAAAGCCACTGCTCTGCCGTCAAGCGCCCGTCGCGGTTGCGGCGCAGGCGCTCAGTCATAGCAGTATAGGTTGCATCGCGCTTGTGTTTTAACATGTTCATAGCCTCACTACCCTGTCATATGAGCATAGCCCGCCGAAAGCAGGATGACAGCCCCCTATTTCGGGGGTAAAGTGTATGACACTAGGGTTCGCTGGCTGCGCAGCGGAAACCATAGCTGATGTCTGATTTGGTGGGGACTTCGTTGCTGCGTGTTGAAGCAATAATGAAGGGCGATCCGCCATCCCACCAGGCACCACCGCGAAGCCCGCGCCGAATGTCGTCTCCTAAGTCATGGGCTTCGCGCCCATCTGTGGCATCATACGGATAAAGATAGATGAAATCGCCCTGAGTGCCTTCATTATCCTGTGCTACGCCGCTGTTTACCCATTCCCAGGCGTTGCCAATCATATTGAGTGCGCCGACCCACGAAGCCCCTTCTTCAAAGCTATCCACCGGCTGTGTCTGCGGTTGACCGATCGCAGCGACTTGTGCCTGTGGCAAATTGCCCCAAGTATAGGTTAGACTGAAAGGACCGCGCGCAGCATATTCCCATTCCAGTTCGGTCGGCAGCCGTAAGTTGCCCGGGCGACGATTTTCGCAGAAATTACGCGCCTCATACCAGTTAACGGTGTCACGCGGTTGATTAGGTTCTGAAAAACCAGGCGGACTTTCTGCTTCCCCGTCAAAGGTTTCCCACTGCTCATTACTGACCTCCAGTTGGTCAATCCAGAATGGTTCTTCAATGCATTGGTAGACGACGGGCTGAGCGTTCGGGTCGCGATACGAACCCATGTAAAAGCAGCCAGCCGGGACTTCCACCATCGCCACGCCATCAAATTCCTGGATGACAGGTTCGCGTTCCATCAACCCCGATACAGCCGTCATCGTGGCGGCAAACGGTTCAAATGGCTGGTCGAAATTCGGTGTAATGATGATATTGCCGGGCGCAAGGGTTTGCGGCCAGCCGAGAAACACAGCGTTGCGCGCGACTTGCGTTGCATTTTCGTTGACCAGTGCCGCCTCTTGTTGCGCGAGACTGGTCTGGAAGAGGGCGAACCCGCTGGCGATGAGGGCAAGCGCAAAGACCACGCTGAAGATCACGGCAGCGCGCACGAAATTCTGGGCGCGCCGCGCCGTCTTCTCTTGCTGTTCTTTTGTCGCTTTCTCAGTCGCGACGGACGTGTGGATGAACTCGGTCTCGTCTTTGCTGACCATGTTGCGCCCCGCCCACGCCAGCGTATCCACCAGCGCCGTACCGCGATACAACCGATCAACGGGTTTCCCACGTCGCAGCCATTCCGCAACCTGGCTGCTGAATGCGCGCTGGATGCGCTGGTCATCGCGCGCTTCGCCCACCCAGTCGCGCAGCCGTTCCCAGGCGCGGATGAGCGCTTCATGGCTAATTTCGACCGTGCCTTGCCCGCCGTCCTGTTGGGAAACCAGAAGACGCGCTTTGAGGAATGTTTCGACGACCTCGCTCAACACGCGCGCATCGGCTGCGTCTGCGACGGTGAGTTCGCTCATCATCACGCGGCGGCGCGTGCTTTCTGTTTCCGTGCTGCCGGATTCGGTCAGGCGCAGGAACATGCCGCGCGCCAGCCGCCTGTGGTTATCTGTGGGCAGCCGCTGATAGGTCGCCTCGGCATGTTTTGCCAGCGCGCCCTGCACGCCGCCAATCGCTTCATAGGCGTCCTGCGTCAGGCGATGTCCGTCGCGCTTGCTGAACAACTGATCCAGCGCAAATTGCAGCAGCGGCAGGCTGGAGGGTTGGTCACGCACGGCGAAGACCATATCGCTGACCAAGCCGTCTTCAAAGATCAGATTGACTTCGGGAAGCTGCGCCGGGCGCTTGACAACCTCCGTCAACTCCTCCGCAGTCATCGACATGACCGACTTGCTGTACTGTTCGAACAGCTTGCCCAACGCAGGGTACTGCATCGGACGATCGTAAAAATCGGCGCGCAGACTGGCGATCACGATTAATGGACTGTCCGGAGCATCGACCGCGCTGATGAGCAGGTGAATAAACTGGCGGCGTTCCTCCTCGTCGGTCAGTGTGAATAACTCCTCGAACTGGTCAATGTAGAGGACAATACGCTCGTCGCCCGAAGCCAGCAGGCGCGTCAACAGGTACAAGCCGCGCCCTTCAGAGCTTTTCAGGTCGCGCGTGATGGTGGTAATTTCGCGGTCTTTAATAATGCGCGCGAGCGAAAGTGTCAGGTTTTCGATCGGTGAACTGCCAGGCATAACGGTGTCGAGGTAAATCCATCTTTCGCTGCCGGGTAGTGCGCCTTCGCGCAGCGCGGGCAGCAAGCCAGCCATGACCACGCTCGATTTGCCGCTGCCGCTGGCGCCGACCACTGCGAGAAAGCGCGGCGGTTTGTCCGCCTTTTCCAGCGCCATCAACAGTTCGTTGACCAGCGCCTCACGTCCAAAGAAGTCGCGCCGATCTTCTGCCTTGAATGCGCGCAGACCCTTGAAAGGATTGCGTGGTTCTGCCTGTGCAGTGGGGCGCTTTTCCTGCGTAGCTGGCGTGCCGGGAAAAAGCGGCGCGGTAGCGGGCTTGATGATAGAAACCGTGTCTTCGACATCTCCTCTGCCCGCGACGGCGTTCACAAATGCTTCTCCCAGCGCGGCTGCTGTCTCGTAACGGTCGCCAGGCGCTTTGGCGAGTGCGCGCTTCAGGACATCGTTCAGACCTTCGGGCAGCCCGGACTTGTGCTGGCTGAGGGTTGGCGGCTCTTCTTGTGTATGCTTCAGCATCATGCGGATAGGGGTGTCGGCGTGGAAGGGCTGCCGTCCGGTCAGCATTTCGTATGTGACGACCGCAAAGGAGTAAATGTCGCTGCGCCCATCCACCGGGTCGCCGTTTGCCTACTCCGGCGACATATACGCGGGCGTGCCGACGATACCGGATGGGGCAGTCAGATCAACATTTGGTTTGTCGTTGCCTGTCACCTTGACAATGCCAAAGTCTGCCAGCAGCGCATTCCCATCTTGATCGACCAGAATATTGCCAGGCTTGATGTCGCGATGAATGACGCCCTGTCGATGGGCGTAATCCAGTGCAGACGTCATTTGCTGGACAATGCGACGGGTACGCTCGAAGGACAGCGCGCCTTTGGCGATCTCTTCCGTCAGCGAGCCGCCGGACACATAAGCCATCACCAGATAGAGCAGCCCATCTTGTTCACCGTAATCGTGCAATGGCAGAATATATGGGTGCTGCAACTGGGCAATCGTGCGCGCCTCAAGCTTGAAGCGCTCGATGAAACCGGGAAGTTGCTCCAGTGATTGTGGGATGACTTTGACGGCGACATAACGACCGAGGTCGGGCTGGAAACCTTTGTAGACTGCCGCCATGCTGCCGCCGCGCCCGATGAGTTCGCGGATTTCCGTCTTGCCAATAATCTTGCCAATCAAAGAAGTTGACGTAGACATAAGCATTTTCACTTGGATACACAGGCGATGTTGCTTCTACTGTAGCTTAAATCCGTTGTTACTGTCAACTGCTTGTCCCGTGCCAGAAAAGCAAAAGCGGCATCCGGTTGGACGCCGCCATACTTGGAGTATGCAGATTGCCGACTCTGATTTACGGCAGCATTTGACTCGCTGCCATCAGCACATTGCTGGTCAGGTCAGTCGCCAGGAACGGAACGATGCCAAGGATGAGCGTTCCCGCAAAACAGGCATATGCCGCCCAATTTAGATAGGGAGTCGCGCCGACCGCCGGGTCGCCTTCGCCGTCACGCAGGTACATGTTGACGACGATGCGCAGGTAGTAGTAACCACTGGCGATGCTGGTGACAACACCGATGACCGCCATCGCGATTAAGCCCGCGTCGAGCGATGGCGCGAACACGAACACTTTACCTAGGAAGCCTGCTGTACCAGGAATGCCCGTCAGACTGAGCATAAAGACTGCCATCATCAGCGCCAGCGTTGGGCGCGATTTCGACAAGCCCACGAAATCGTCAATGTTCGTGCCTGTGCCATCGTCTTTTTCAAGCGCCATCGCAATCGCGAACGCGCCCATATTGGTGAACATGTAGGCGATCAGATAGAAGAGCGCGCCCTGTGCCGCTGCTTCTGGCAATCCCAGCTGCGCCGTCCCCGCCGCCGCCACCGCCATCATGATGTAACCCGCGTGCGCAATTGACGAATAGGCGAGCATACGCTTGATGTTGGTCTGCGCGATTGCTGCCAGGTTGCCGATGATCATCGTGGCTGCGGCGACGATCCAGCTAATGGTCTGCCAACTGGCGATGGTCTGGTCGCCACCCGCGACGATCAAACCGGGCAAGCCGATAGCGAGGATGCGCAGCAGGGCGGCGAACCCGCCCGCCTTCGCGCCGATGCTCATGAACGCGGTGACGGGCGAAGGCGCGCCTTCGTACACGTCCGGCGTCCACATATGGAACGGCACGACCGCGACCTTGAAGCCCAAGCCCACCAGCATCAAACCTGCGCCGAGCAGCAG
>Ga0224723_1000438_pt1 | contig 28437 bp, 21 predicted proteins | sample Balambano_FR2_Me_FD_161647 | JGI IMG/M metagenome (GOLD analysis project Ga0224723, IMG submission 161647) | Freshwater sediment microbial communities from Lake Towuti, South Sulawesi, Indonesia - Balambano_FR2_MetaG | ecosystem: Environmental > Aquatic > Freshwater > Lake > Sediment | place... | reverse complement strand
ATTCTTAGGTCCACCCCGTTCCCCGTTCGCCGCCTTAAATCGATGGGCATACCTGAAATCTAGCAGCGTTTGCAAATGCTCAACCGCCACGAGAATCACCGACCCACCATTTCCCCCATTTCCGCCCGCAGGGCCACCGGCAGGCACATATTTCTCTCGCCGAAACGCTACGATGCCATCGCCACCGTCACCCGCCTGAACTTCAATCTCCGCCTGATCAATAAATTGCATAACAAAATTGCGTAACAGAACTTCTAATACTGTTTCTATATAAAGCTGCATTTGTGGAATGTGTCCGCGCACACGGGATACAGCCTTAAAGAGAATGAGTACAACCAATTGCCCTTCTTTCAATCATAGGCAATCCCAATCTCTTCCACTCCTTTGCTTCCGACTTTCCCCTTGCAACTTCCCCCATTTCTCAGGGCAAACTATGCCCGGTTGGAGAGACCTGGATAAATCGTCTGGGCGATCGCTTATTTTGGTGGGCGATCGCCCCCACATTACAACCAAGTTCTATGCGTCGAAAACTGCCTCGCTGGTTAAGCTGCTTCCTGATAGCTGCATTAGCGCTCCTGGTTATCACCCGTTCTGCAACGCCTCAAGCTATCTCCGCGCCGTCCAATGAAATTCGGGGAGTTTGGCTAACCAACGTCGCCAGTGGAGTGCTATTTTTGCCGCAGGGCGTAAGCCGAGCCGTCAACCAGCTAGCCCAGCTCAATTTCAACACCCTCTATCCTGTTGTCTGGAATCGCGGCTATACCACCTATCCCAGTTCAGTTGCCAAAGCTACCACCGGAGAAACGCAGCTTCCCCTACTCCGCTCAACCCGACTTGGACGAAGTTTGCTGACAACCTTCATTCAGCAGGGACACCAGCGAAACCTGCGCGTGATTCCCTGGTTTGAATATGGATTTATGGCTCCCAGGCGTTCATCCCTGGTAGAACGGCATCCTGAATGGCTCACCCAATATCGGGATGGCAGTCAAATTTTGAAAGCGGGTACCGCAGAGTTGGGCTTACCCGACACCCCTCAAACCCTGTGGCAGTCTCGCCGTTCCAGGCTGCGTCGCTTAGTGAGACAACAGACTAGCAATCAGTTAGTTTGGCTCAATCCGCTGCACCCTCAAGTACAGGAATTTTTGCTAGACCTGATTTTAGAAGTAGTGACTCGTTACGACGTAGATGGAATTCAACTAGATGACCACTTCAGCTTGCCCGTTGAGCTAGGATATGACCCTTTCACGACTCAGCTTTATCGCCAGGAACATCAGGGCAACGCTCCTCCTGACGACCCGCTAGACGAGGAGTGGATGCGCTGGCGGGCGGACAAGCTGAGTGACTTTGTGCGACGAATCTTTTTGGTAGTCAAAATCGCTAAGCCAAATTGTCTGATTTCGCTTTCACCCAACTCGCCAGGATTTGCCTATCGCCACTACTTACAGGACTGGCAAACCTGGGTGAGACGGGGTTGGCTTGGAGAAGTAATCGTACAAACTTACCGCAACGATATCGCTCGCTTTATTGCAGAGCTAGAGCAGCCTGCCATGCGAGAAATGCATCAGCTTGTGCCAATGGGCATCGGTATCTTGACGGGCACCTGGAATAACCCGGTCGCGATCGCCCAAATCCAGCAACAGGTTCAGGCTGTACGAGAACTGGGATTTGACGGCATCTCTTTCTTCTACTGGGAAAGCCTTTGGGGATACATCACCCCCGAATCGCCAAGAGAGCGGCGCAGAGGGTTTCAATCGCTCTTCCCATAGCGCCATATCAGCCGCCTAGCCCTAAAGCTACAAATCTTAAATTTTGCTCCTGATCTAGTTTTGCTCAGTCATCAAACCTTTAAGGTTGTGCAAAACCTCAAAAAAACATTCCATCAGTCTATTGGCAGGAGAAGCAATTAGCGCTATGAATAGCATTCATGTAGTGATTTCCGGTAGGCTGCGACTCACCCTTACAGTTGGCTAATTCGGAGATTGAATTATCTCGATCGCTCCAAAAACTGCTGACTGAGCAACGACATCTACCCAATGTCTTTAGGCACTGTTTTCAAGCAATGACTTCAGGCAATTTCTCTAGGAGTGTGGTTAACCCTACATTGAAGAAATCTACGCAGCTACAAGGTGGGTGGAAACTGGTACAAGTGATGCTGCGATCGCCACAGCTTTCGCTAGAATCTGTATCCAATATCTGACCTGCCGCCAGCCGCAAAAAGCGCAAGTAAGCGTTTTACAAAAAATCCTGAATTTTCGTCCTCTTTATCGCAGACTATCCTCTTCATCCCCTGATTGAAATATTTCTCTAATGACTGCTGCGCCCATCCCTAGACAGCCCTCTCAACCTTCTGAACGCTCTGGCAGTAATACCTCGCCAGACATCACGCCTGTTTTTGCATTGAAAGAACTAGTGGCGCGTTTACATCGGGAGCAAAACAAGATTCAGGATTTGCTCAGTTCTTTAGGGTTTGCGCTGCGTAGTTTCAACAACCTCAATCAGTTTCTAGAACTCACGCCCCTCATTGCCAGTCGTGTTACCGATGCAGATGGGGGCGCTCTGGTGCTGTTCAAACCCAACGGTCAGATGCGCCTGGAGCGACTGCACTGCCAAGATACCAACCAGTGTCAGGACATTCGCAAGGCTATAGAAGCAGCTACTCGTCAAATTACGGCTTCTGCTCCCACATCTGGAAAGGCTGTTACTCCGGCTCAAAACTTGACGACAGCTCTGGACCATCAGGTGAGCCAGTCTCTTGGTGCAAATGTGCAGCTTTTTGGCACGGCAATCTTGGTTAAAAATGCGGAACGAGGTAGGCTCTATGTGTTTAGCCGCGATTCAGAATATAGCTGGACGGAGACCCGCCAAAAGCTGGTGCGATTGGTGGCTGACCAAACCGCAGTGGCGATTGAAAATGATGAATTGACGGTAGAACTGCGAAAGAAAGAACGCCTGGATCGCGAACTGGAAATTGGCGCTGAAATTCAGCTTCAGCTTTTGCCTCGAAGCTGTCCTACGATTGAGGGAATTGAACTGGCGGCACGGTGCCAGACAGCTAGCCGTGTAGGGGGTGATTATTATGACTTCATTCCGGCTAACTATGACCAGATTCGCCCTCGCAAGTCAGGACGCAACGAATCGGGACGATGGAGTCTGACGATTGGCGATGTGATGGGCAAAGGGGTTCCCGCAGGGCTGATCATGACGATGCTGCGGGGAATGTTGCGGGCGGAGGTGCTAAATGGTCACTCGCCTGCTCAGATTCTTCAGCACTTAAATCATGTGATGTATGGCGATTTGGAAAACTCAAATCGCTTTGTCACGCTGTTCTATTCAGAATATGATGTCGCAACCCGAATGCTGTCTTACAGCAATGCGGCCCACAATCCACCTTTGCTCTGGCAGGCAGCGACAGGCTCAATTAAGCGTCTGGATACGCTAGGAATGTTGATTGGGCTAGATATGGATACTCAATATCATGATGCTCAGGTACAGCTTTATCCAGGCGACACCCTGATTTATTACACGGACGGATTTACGGATGCGGCAAATCAAGGCGGCGATCGCTTTGATGAAGATAATTTAACCCGTGCGTTTGAAAGGGCTTGCCAGAACCATTACACGCCCCAGCAGATTCAGGATCATCTGTTTGAGCGAGTTCAGCAGTTTGTCGGCACGGCTCACCGCACCGATGACGATATGACGCTGATCGTCATGCAGATCAAGTCGAATGGGGCGATCGCCAACTAAAGACCGCCGATTACGTCGTCTGCATCGGTTGGGTTAAAGAATGAAACCCAACACTCCAGTCATGTTCACTCCAACAACATTAAGTTTTGCAAAGTCGGACCCGCCATATTTTTGCGGCTTAAGCAGAATTAATCAGACTTGAGGCTTTACAACGGCTAAAAATCTGCGACGCTATTGATGAGCAACTTTTGCTGCATCGATACAAGTTTTGTGTGAGGTTTATAGGGAAATGTTACTCATTCATTTGGCGCAGGATATAACAACCGGATTAACTAGCGTGGCTACTTGGAGCGAGGTATGGCACAGCTACTGGCAATCACCAACGGACTGGAGCTTACTAGCCCAGCAGTTTGAGACGGATGTATTTGCTGATTTTCGCAGTGCTTTCGACAACTTTATTGAATCTGGACAGGTTTGGGCGCTGCTCATTGGACTAATCTTGGGCTATCTAATTCGTAGTCTTACCTCTTACGGCTAAACCAAGCCAGTTTCAGAAGCTAAATTTAAAAACAGGGTTTGATTGCTCACTGTTATTAACGGTAGGACAACTAACTTGAGTAACGAATCTCAACCACAAACCTGGAGTCAGCGGTTTGAATCGGTGCTGCATCCGGCGATCGCCCGGTTTAACGCCAGCATCGAATTTGACATTGCGCTGATCGAGTACGACATTGCAGGTTCACAGGCTCACGCCACGATGCTAGCCCACACTGGGGTAATCTCGCTCGAAGAAGGAAGCCAGCTAGTTGCCGGATTAGAGCAAATTCGGCAAGAATATCGCCAGGGCTTTTTTCATCCAGGCATTGACGCAGAAGACATTCACTTTGCAGTAGAGCGCAGGCTGACCGAAATTTTGGGTGAGGTTGGCAAAAAGCTACATACGGGGCGATCGCGCAATGACCAAGTGGGCACTGACACTCGACTCTACCTGCTTGACCAAATTCGCCAACTCCGTCAACAGCTGCGTCAGTTTCAGAGTGTTTTATTAGGGCTGGCAGAGCAGCACGTCGAAACTCTGATTCCCGGCTATACCCATCTCCAGCGAGCGCAACCCCTGAGTCTGGCGCATCATTTGCTAGCGTATGTGGAAATGACACAGCGAGACTGGGAACGCTTGGGTGACGTATATCGGCGTACTAACATCTCTCCCCTGGGCAGCGGGGCGCTAGCAGGTACGACCTTTCCCATCGACCGCCACTACACCGCCGAACTGTTGGGGTTTGAGAGGGTTTATGCCAACAGTTTGGATGGGGTGAGCGATCGCGACTTTGCCATTGAGTTTCTTTGTGCTACCAGTTTGGTCATGGTTCACCTCTCGCGTCTGTCAGAGGAGGTAATTTTGTGGGCATCGGAAGAGTTTGGCTTTGTCACCCTCAAAGATAGCTGCTCCACAGGTTCCAGTATTATGCCCCAAAAGAAAAACCCAGACGTTCCAGAACTGGTACGGGGTAAAACGGGGCGAGTATTTGGACACCTTCAGGCTATGTTGGTGCTAATGAAGGGCTTGCCATTGGCTTACAACAAGGACTTACAGGAAGACAAAGAAGCCCTATTTGACAGCGTTAAAACCGTGCAGATTTGCCTGGAAGCGATGTCAATTCTGTTTCAGGAGGGGCTGGAGTTTCGGGTGCCTCGCCTGACCGCAGCCGTTGCAGAGGACTTTTCTAACGCGACGGACGTTGCAGACTATCTGGCGACCAAAGGTGTGCCCTTCCGCGAAGCATATAACCTGGTTGGCAAAGTGGTTAAGACCAGTATTAATGCTGGAAAACTGCTGAAAGATTTGACGATTGAGGAGTGGCGGACGCTTCATCCAGCGTTTGAGCCTGACATCTATGAAGCGATCGCCCCGCGTCAGGTTGTTGCTGCTCGCAATAGCTATGGCGGCACAGGATTTGAGCAGGTAAGACAGGCAATTTTAGCGGCGCGATCGCGCTTAAGCATTGAATAACTCTGCAACCTCCAACCTTCATCTACGTGGAATCATGTAGAGCGAAGATGGGAGGCATAAAAAATTAAGCGATCGCCTCTATTTGCTTTTCCTTGACTTCAGCTAGATTGAATTTACAAATCAGTCAAAGAACTCTTCCCACAGATCCAGAGATTGACCCACTGCTCAACGTGTTCTTCTGCGCGAAAATTTCCAAAGCAAGTTTCCTGCTTTGGAAGGATTGTCTAAGGAGTCGTCGAAGGTTAATAATTGGTTAAGCAAGGGTTAAATAAAACCACCCTCTTTTTGGTTGTGCACAAGGTTCTATGCTTTAAGATATGTTAAGGGCACCCCACACAATGCAGCTTTTAGACATATCACCGTGACGACAAACTGATTGAAAAGTCCGAAACCTAGCTTATGGGAGCAAATTGCAACAATGGACGACATTTCTAATTTCCTTTACCCTCATGGCCGCTATCACGGTGAGTTCAAGCCAGAAAACCTAGTCTTCAACGCTAACCTACAGGAATTTGCTCAGCGCGTAAGTCTAATTTCTAATCTTGAAACCAACGGAAAACTTACGCCCAGCGAGTCTTTTCGGGAGATTGAATCGCTCTGGAGAAAGCTTAAAGATTCCAAGAAACAGCTTGGCATCGGCAAGCAAAAAGACGAGCGTAGCTAAGACGGTGAGGACGCTCTACGCTGCAAGAGAACATCCTTCGGTGACTTTGCTATCAAACAAGTAACCAAATAAAAAGTTTGAGCGTAAGGACATAGCACCTACGCTCAAGCTTTTATGGCTATTGTTACGATACCCGCAAGGCGTAACTAGCCAGGGTTAGACTGAGAGCTATTATCTCGCCGCTTGATTGGCTTGGCGATCGGCTCTCGTCGCTGGGGGGGTGCCCCAACGGGCTTGTCTCCGCGTGAGGGGCGCTGCCCTTCGCGGCTGCCCTCCCACCGCTTTTTGCGATAGCTGCCTGTGGGTGGTCGTCCGCCCTTGCGTCCGCCTTTGCTGTCTTTGCGCTTTTTAGGCGGCACCAGACCGATCATCGTGCTATCTTGTACAACCAACAGGTTATCTTGCCGCTGGACGTGTAAATCCCAGAAATAGCCGACCGCTTTGCCTGTTAAAGCGCCCTCCAGGTTTAGCTTGAAAGCTTTACCCTGACTATCTCCCCGTCGCGGGGACTGCTGAATTTTGACGATTAGCCGCTGATCCTCCTGTGACTGAAACAGCACCTCACCCCGAATGGAGAAGTAGCCGTCTTCGTGTCCAGGGGAGGCGGTTGCAGTCTCCTGGGCTTGTTCGCTGCTGGGTTGAACGTCTGACTCAGCATCCGCAGTTTGCTCAGAGGCTTCCGTTTCAGGAACTTCCCCTTCTGAGGTTTCTACTTTGTTCAACTTTTCAGGCTCCCAAACCCCTACAATCTGCACGTGCAAATTGGTGTTTTTCTCTCGTGTCCGAGGATACACGACCCACAGATGAGGCTGCTCTAGGTCAATGTGTTTCTTGACTAGACTCATCACCCGCCCCAACAAAACGGCATCAATCGCAATCCCGTCCTCCGTGTGCAAAAAACCTCGGGTGAACTGCTCCTCAGATGGCTCATATCTCCCACGCACCAGCCCGATCGCTCGATATTGCATGGGCTCACTAGCAGGCGGAATTGGCTGCTGTCTCATTGACGCAACCTGGCTATCAGCGTCTTCAACCTCATCGCTCTCAGAATCAATCTCAGATGCCTCAGACTCAGGAAGGGCTGCGTTCTCAGGAGAGGCTGCGTTTGGCGCTGATGCTGATTTGGACAAGGCCGAATCAGCCACCGCAACGGGACTCGGTGCTGGCGCTGGTGCTGGTTTTGGAGGCACTAGCGGGGGAATTGCCTTGGGTCTTTCCTCTGATTTCTCCAGATTTTCCTCTGACATTGCTTGTGAGGCATCTAAAACAGTAGGGGGAGCGCTTTCAAGGGTTGCGTTGGGCTGCTGATCCATATTATTCGTACTGGTTTCTGCTGAATTTGCAGGTTCAGGTGAAGGACTAGAAGTAGCCTGTTCAGGCTGCTTAGGGGAGGAAGCCGATTGCGATGAATTAGGGAACTGGTTCTGAGAAGGACTCACTAAAACCTCCTTGCGGTGGAAACCTGCCCGCCCACCATTGACCACTAAAGCAAGATACCAGTGCAGATTAAACACTAGGTTAGCATCCACACTAAACCTACCTTGCTAAAGGAATGAGGCTAGTGTTCAGTGACACCCAATTTGTTTATACGGGCGCGATCGCCATCGTCAGGGATTTTTGTTGAGCAAGGCAGATGTAGTTAATCATGGCAGAATGGCAGTAGAGTTTGGGAATGTTGTGTGTTTGATAAGCGTAATCGCTGGATTATCAATCTAATCATGGGCTTTGCGGTACTTTGCTTTGTTGGATTAGCGATTTTGCCGCTGGTTGGGCTACTGCGAACTAGCCCCACAGCGGCTAATGCTCCCACATCAGACCTGGAGGCACAGGCGCGAGGCTATGAGCTGGTGCTGGAAGATGAACCCGACAACCAAACGGCACTCCGAAATCTGCTGAGGATTCGACAGGAGTTAGGCGACGTTGAGGGGACAATCGAGCCGCTGGAGAAATTGGCAGAACTCAACCCGACCCAGCTTGAATACACGATTCTATTAGCGCAGGCAAAGCAGCATATTGGCGATCTCGAAGGAGCAGCCCAAGTCTACCGCAGTGTTTTGGCAACTCAGCCCGGAAATCTCTACGCCCTGGATGGACTTGTTGCTTTGCTGATTGAGCAGGAGCGTCCAGAGGCGGCGGTCGGTTTGTTGCAGGACACGCTCCGCAATGCAAATCAGGCAAATCAAATTCAGCCTGGTAGCGTGGATGTCACTTCGGTACGACTAATTTTAGGCAAAGTCTATGCGGCGGGTGAGCGCTATGACGAGGCAATAGCCGTTTATGAGCAGGCAATTCAGAGCGATCGCCAAGATTTTCGCCCCGTCCTGGCCAAGGCGATGGTGTTACAGGTTCAGGGCAAAAATGACGAAGCACAACCCCTATTCACAACTGCTGCATCTCTAGCTCCTGCCCAGTACAGAGACCAGATTAATCAAGTCGCCGCCGGAGGAGTAGAAGGACTTCTGCCACCGCCCAATGAAGGCTCTCCCAGTCAATCTCCTGAGCAGCCTCCAGTGTCTGCCCCTTCCGCTCCCGCTGCTGCGCCAGATCAGGCTCCAGCCGCCACACCGGAATAGCCCATACCCGGAATTCTGGCCGCAAGGCTAAATATTCAATCGCTGATAGATCGTATCTAGATGTTTCAAATGCTGTTGAGGGTCGAAGCAAGCTTCGATTTCCTCAGCCGAAAGGTGGGCTGTGACCGTCGGGTTTTGTTGGATTAGGGCGTGAAAGTCGCCTGTAGAGGTGTTCCAGGCAGTATGGGCGCAGGACTGAACAACCGCGTAGGCTTCTTCTCGGCTCAGCCCTTTATCAACCAGGGCAAGCAGAACCCTTTGACTAAAGACTACGCCGCCATAGCGGTTTAAGTTGCGCTGCATATTTTCGGGGTAGACGAGCAAATTTTTCACCAAGTCGGTAATTTCTACCAGCATATAGTGGGTCAAAATGCAGGCATCGGGCAGGATGACTCGCTCAACGGAGCTATGGGAAATGTCGCGCTCGTGCCACAGGGCCACGTTTTCAATTGCAGCAACGGCGTGTCCTCGGACAATTCTCGCCATTCCGGTCAGGCGTTCAGAGCGGATGGGGTTTCGCTTGTGGGGCATGGCTGAAGAGCCTTTTTGCCCTTTAGCAAAATATTCTTCAACTTCCAGGACATCGGTACGTTGCAGGTTGCGGATTTCAACAGAAAATCGCTCGATTGAGGCGGCTACTAGCGCCAATGTTTGAACAAAATCAGCGTGTCGATCGCGCGATATCACCTGAGTCGAAGCTGTATCAGGCTCTAGTCCTAGTTTTTGGCAGGCGATCGCTTCTACCTGCGGCTCAATATTGGCATAGGTGCCAACCGCTCCCGAAATTTTGCCGACCGCAACCTGACTGTATAGACGACAGAGGCGATCGCGATGACGCAACACCTCAGCCAGCCAGCCAGCTAGCTTAAACCCAAACGTAATCGGCTCGGCGTGAATGCCGTGCGATCGCCCAATCATCACCGTATCGCGATGTTGCTGGGCCTGATAGCGAATCGCCTGAATCAATGCCTCTAGCTGCCCCAGCAGCACGTCTAAACTCACGACCAATTGCAGCGCCAGCGCGGTATCTAGCACATCAGAACTGGTCAACCCCAGGTGAATGTATCGCCCGACATCTCCGACATACTCATTCACGTTAGTTAGAAACGCGATCATGTCGTGGCGAACTTCTGCCTCGATTTCTAACACCCGCTGCGGGTCAAAACCTGCCTTCGCCTTGATTGTCTCTACTGCCTCAGCCGGAATGTATCCCAGTTCTGCCTGAGCCTCACAGACTGCAATCTCAACCTGTAGCCAAGTTTTCAGTTTGTACGTTTCGGTCCACAAGTTGCCCATCTCAGGCAGGGTATAACGCTCAATCAAAGCTCGTGTCGCAGGATACAACCGTCCTATTGTACAACTCTGCGCCTTGAATGGAGGGTTACTCTATTGATGAAATTGTTTTTTAATCTCTACCCAAAGACATAGAGAAATTGGGAATCAAGTTTGGTTTTCCTTCGTCACAGATAAAAGCACAGACAAAAGTTGAATAGTTTCGTTTTTGAAACCGAAAGTTGAGTTGTGTTGAGGCATTCAGAAGCTAGAAGCATGATTTTTTGACCGCAATCAGATACAGAATTGTCATAGGTGTGGGTGGAGTGTGAGTACTTTTAGAATGGCTTTAAGCCTATCTTGAAGCGATTTTCAGGACATTGCTCTGGTTGTTTAATGATGGCAATCACCCAAATCAGTGAGTCCAATCGTTAAACTGCCACAGCCAAAGAAATTTGGTGCGGAAATCTTTCAAAGCTCTCTGTATAGCCTCGTTATGAAGCTCAGTTTGGACGTTGAGAGTTTTGATCATGCCGCCCTCACATATTCCACAGTCCAATCTAATTGATCGATTGCGCTATCCTTTGGTTGCTGCTGATTTAGCGCAGCCTGGTTCGGCTCGACCTCTGCAACTGAGTTGTGTTGAGCTTGATTTTGAGGACCTATCTGCTTTCGAGCAAGTTCGAGATCAGTATTCCGGTTTGGGGATCAAGTTTGCTGGAGCGATCGCCCTTCAGCCTTCTAACCCTGCGTTTCTGCCTCGCTCTGGCTCAGTTGTGTTAATGCCCATGACTAAGGGTTTGAGCCTTGACGCTTACCTTTATCGCACGGCTCAAACCGTTGGTGCATTTGTTACAGGCACGAAGCAAATTAGGCTAACTGCCTTTAACAAGGAGGGCAAAGTCATTGCCCAGAGCGATACTGGCGCACGTCAATATGTGCAGGAGCAACGGCAAACCGTTGATCCCCTGCCTCAGCAAAAGCTAGAGCTAACTGCGGGGGGGATTGCCAGAGTCGAGTTTGCCTCAGATGCACCCTTTACGCTGGACGATTTCTTTTGCGGCTAGCGATCGCTGCTTGCAGCCCATCTAGGATAGCTATCGTTGAGTCCTACGTTCAGAGTATCCATACCCTACTCATGTGAATCAACTCCGGGTCAAAGCCGTTACCTGGGGTTGCAGTCAGTGAGGGCGATCGTTTTTGTTCTAACTGCGAACATCAACCTTCTGTCAAGGTTTGATGCCCAAAAATTAAATTTTAGATTTCTCTCCAAATCCCCATGAAAGTACGGGTCACAGTATCAGATATCAATGTAAGAATGGATCAAAGTAAGTAAACCTGACATTTACGGTTTCCATGGTTTTTAACCCTGACAACGCCAACTTTTTCAGTGGCAGTGCCGAAGAGAGCCAAGCAAATCAACTTCTGAAGTATCTCCAGCATCAGTCGCCTGAAGTTTTGGCAAGAGTTGCAAAGTCCGTCAGCCCTGAGATTAAGCAAATTATTTCTCAGAATGTCCAGGGTCTGGTAGGAGTTTTGCCATCAGAAACATTCAACGTCCAAATTACTACTGACCGGGAAAACTTGGCTGGTTTGCTGGCATCTGCCATGATGACAGGCTACTTCCTGCGCCGTATGGAGCAGCGCATGGAGCTAGAAGACAGCATCAGCAGTTCTCTCTCGCTGCACCGTGAGTCTGGCAACGGAGATATCCCGGATTCTCTACTCTGAGCAGAAAACCTCTAAGCACAACTGCCCGAAAATTGGGGGAAGCGATCGCCCGTCTTCAACAGGATAAAGGTTTGCTTGAGATGCTGAAACCAGGGCTGGCAGAGGCACTGTTCGCTGTTCGCACCGCCGAGTGGGAAGCCATGAGGCAATTCACCCTGGAAGAGGTTTAACTTTTGCTGGAGCGCTACTGATGGATTTAAGCAGCATTCCAGCGATTGACCAGCACGCTCACAACCTGATGTGCTCAGAAGCCGTTGCCCAAATGCCCTACACGGCGGCGTTTGCCGAAGGCTACGGTGCCCAGATTCTTGACCAGCACGCCCAGCACACGCTCTGCTATCGGCGCAGCCTCAGAGATATCGCCGCCTTGCTCAACTGCGAGCCGACCGAAGCCACAATTTTGGCGCGTCGCACGGCACTAGGGTTAGAGTCGCTAACCCGACTGTGTTTTGAGGCGGCTAACCTAAAATCAATCCTGCTGGACGATGAGGTTTTGCCAGATACGATTTTGCCCTCAGAATGGCATCAGCAGTTCGTTGCGGTGCATCGGCTGCGGCGGCTGGAATGGTTGGCGGAACAGTTGATCAGTCAAGTCAGCCGTTTCGATGTCTTCCTGGAATGGTTTCGCAGTGAGCTTGACCCGCCACCCTCAGGAGTCGTGGGGTTCAAAAGCGTTGCGGCTTACCGAACGGGTTTGGACATTCAGCCTATTCCCTATGAGTTAGCGGAAGACCAGTTTTATGCAGTTAAAGAGACATTCGGGGATCGCCCAGTGCGGCTGACCAATAAGCCGCTGATCGATTTTTTGCTCTGTCAGGGGTTAGCGATCGCCAATCAATATCAGCTTCCGGTGCAATTTCACACGGGCTTGGGTGATCCTGACCTGGACCTACGTCTCGCCAATCCGCTGCACCTGCGACCGCTACTAGAAGATCCAGGATTTCGTCAGGCTCCTGTTGTGTTGCTCCATGCAGCTTACCCCTTCATGCGTGAGGCGGGCTATCTGGCTGCGGTTTACCCGCACGTTTATGTTGACTTTGGCTCAGCCGTGCCGTTTTTGAGTACTGCTGGGATGCGACGGGTAGTGCAAATGCTAATTGAGCTAAGTCCCACTAGCAAGGTCATGTATTCCTCAAATGCTCATCTGATTCCAGAACTGTACTATCTGGGAGCAAAATGCGGACGAACGGTATTAGGAACTGTGCTGGAACAGGCAGTGGAGGACGCAGATTTGACTGTAAAAGAGGCGGAGGAGGGGGCGATCGCCATCCTCAGCGACAACGCCCAGCGGCTCTATCGCTGCTGAACTGGAATTTCAATAACAAACTCTGCCCCCTGCCCAGGAAATGAACTACATTTAAGCGTTCCTCCATGCCTTTCGGTCACAATCTGATAGCTAATAGACAGTCCCATACCCGTGCCCTTGCCAACAGGTTTTGTGGTAAAGAACGGGTCAAACAATCGCTTTTGAACTACCTCGGTCATGCCTAATCCGTTGTCAGCAATTTGAATACGAATCCAGTCTGGATTAAATATCCGAGTCGAGATACGAATTAGCGGTTTGAAGGATTTAAGTTTCTGAGTTTGAGCAGCATTGCACAACCCGTTTTCTATTTGAGTCAAATACTCCTCTAAAGCATCAATCGAGTTGCTCAAAATATTCATAAAAACCTGATTAATCTGTCCGGCATAACATTCTACTAACGGTAAATTTCCATAGTCTCTAATGACTTGAATGGCTTGGCGGTTGTGTTGCGCCTTTAACCGATTCTGCAAAATCATCAGAGTACTATCGATTCCTTCGTGAATATCGACTGCTTTGGTTTCTAGCTGGTCAGTATGAGAGAAAACGCGAAGAGAGACAATGATTTTTTCAATTCGATCTGCACCAACCCTCATAGAATTTAGCAGCTTGGGCAAATCTTCTACCAAGAAGCCTAAGTCAATTGCCTCTGCTTTTACCTGAATCTCTAAATTGGGATCAGGGTAATGTTTTCGGTACAGGCTTAACAGCGCCAGTAAGTTGTGAATGTATTCTTTCGCATGGGCGATGTTGCCATAAATAAAGCTAACAGGATTGTTGATTTCATGAGCAACTCCGGCAACGAGTTGACCTAACGAAGACATCTTTTCACTTTGAATAAGTTGAGTCTGCGTTTGTTTGAGCTCCTGTAGGGCTTTTTCCAGGTCAAGTGCCTGCTGTCTGAGCCGAGTTTCTGACTGGCGTAGGGCTGCTTCTGCCTGCTGACGCTCGGTGATATCGTCATAGGAACCTAGAATGCCAACTACATTGCCCGCAGCATCGTGCAATGGAATCTTGCTAGAATCAATCCAAATTTGACTACCATCTGCTAAAAACATCGTTTCAATCACGTGTAAAGCAGAGGTTCCTGTTTTAATTAAGTAAGCGTCAGATTCTCTAAAATGATCGGCTTGCTCTTTAGGAATTGGAAAATCATAATCCGTTTTTCCAACAATATCTTCAGGCTTTTCAAGCCCTACTGCATGAGCAAGATTGCGATTGCAGCCCAAATAGACGGAATTACGATCTTTCCAGTAGATCCACTGGGGGATATTGTTAATAATTAGCTGTAGAAATTCCTGAGATTCTTTTAATTTATTTTCCGCTCGTTTGCGATCGCTAATATCGCGCACGATCACTAAAACTTCATCTTCATCACTAACAACAATCCGAACTTCTTCAATTTGCACCTTGCCGTTAACGCAAATTTGATGCTCATAAACTTGTGTTTCACAAGTTTGCAAAGCCTTCTCTACATGATCCATTCGTAGCTGAGCTAACTCTGGAGGTAGCGTTTCGTAAACGCTTTTGTTTTGCCACTCCATTTGTGCTTTGAAAGTGACAAAATTCTTGGCGGGAATGAAGTCTAAATATATCCCCGTCCGAGTCATTCTAATCATCAAATCTGGAATTGCATTAAGCAATGCTCGATGGGTTGCCTCACTCTGTCGGAGGGCGGCTTCTGCCTGTTGACGATCGCAAACTTCTGCCTGCAAACGGGCAATGGTCGCCGTAAACAGCGTATGCATTCCTGCTTCAGTATTGAGATATTTGCTGTTTAAGTTGCGCTGATGCAGCAATAGCTCTGCCTGATGAATTGCTGTCGTGAGATGAGCCGCAATTTGTTGAACGGACTCAATTTCGTCCGTTTGCCACTGACGGGGGGCGATGCACTGATGCAGGCACAATATTCCCCAGAGGCAATCGCCCTGCATTAGGGGCGCAGTCAGACTAGCTTTAACCTGAAAATAGTTGAGCGTCTGCAGGTCAGCCGTTGATAGGTTGGCAGTATAAATGTCAGCGATCGCCTGAATCTGTACCCGCTGAGTTTGCTCCGGATGATGCTGTGCCCACACAAATTGACTTAAAGAGCGCACAGAGGGATCTACTGTCAAAACCGAGTTAAGCCCACCTGTAATCTCTTCCGCCACAAATTGCCCTGAATTCCAATCCTTTGCTGGATTGAAGCGAGGAATCTGAAACACACTGACGCGATCAAGAGCAAAAAAATGCCAAACTTCTGCAACCGCCGCCTGCAAGATGGTACTCAAATCCAGCGACGCTCGAATCTGGGTGACGACGCTCAGTAGGGTCTTTTGTTGCTCTGGTTGAAGCTGCTGTAACTCTGCCTGAGAGAAGCGATCGTCCTGCTGAGGCGGAGTATCTAAAGACATAGAGGCATGGATGCTAAAGCGGCTAAGGCTGATACAAACGCTAACAAACCTTCAACCAAGGTTACTTTTCTGAGAAGATCACCCTTAAACTTTAGAGCAAGTCTTAATCAATGCACTATTGGTAGCATAACCTAATCGTTTTCGCGAAAGTGGTACACCAAGTCACAGATTAGTGTGCTGATGCTCGTAACCCTTCGTCTCATACAGGGCAACCGCCCAACAGTTCTGTAGAGGTAGATTTTGCCTTAGATTCCGTTGTGCTTACATCTATAGCAGTTTTCACTTGCATGAAACACGAATCGCGGATAGGACGAACGGCCGTTCGCCCCTACTTATTCATCTGAAACCCGCTGTAAGCCTAAAATTCTTCGTCGCCGTAGCCGCCTGACATGGGAGCCTCGTTGTCCCGCTTGGACCCCAGCAAATCTAGTCGCTCGACCCGAATGACTGGTTTTGACCGATCGACTCCCGTACTACGGTCTTTCCAGTAGTCAAACTTTAATGCTCCGGTGACACCAATCAAGCTACCTTTGCGGACGTAATTGGCGGCGATTTCTGCGGTTTTGCCCCAAATCTCCAGGCTAAACCAGTCAGGCTGATCGCTGTTGCGAGTGCGACGATTGACAGCTAGGGTCAAATTACAAACGACGCTACCTGACTCAAAATACTTTACGTCAGGATCCCCACCCACTCGACCTACCAGCGTTACTATATTGAGTCCCATAGCGCACTGCCCTTATTGAATGCAACAAAACTTAATTGATTAGCTATCAGTTAACGATGTTGAACTGCGAGACTGCTCTGCCTGGGGGCGATCGCTCGACAGTACAAAAATCCGAGTAAGACCATTCTACTGAATTCGTACAGTCACTACCATCAACTCTAAGGTGAAGCCAAATCTAGATCCGGCCTCACCTCCTCGAATTGCGGGAGTCCATCCTGTGCAAGCTTTAAATTGGTACAACAAATTGGTGCAACAAATTGGTACAACACAGTCACAAAAGTTCTAGTTTTGTCCTGATCCTTACTCCAGAGATGAGGACAACTTACTTAACAGGTCTGATTTTGATAAGCAGAGACACTATTATTAAGGACACAGATGACTGAAGCAAGTCTTAGGGTTAGACTAAAACATTCAGTCTGATATCTGACTAGACTGTAGCTACAAAACATAATAGAATCCACTTCGACCGCATTTCCGGTCGAGGTAGTAATTTGGAAATAATCAAGATTTTGATTTTGGGGGCTTAGAAAGCTAGTGGGTTTCTTCAGTCGCTTCTCGCGGGACATGGGTATCGATCTTGGTACTGCTAACACGCTAGTTTATGTATCTGGCAAAGGCATCGTACTGCAAGAGCCTTCTGTCGTTGCAATGGATCAAGAGGACAAAGTGCCTCTGGCAGTCGGGGAGGATGCCAAGAAGATGCTCGGCCGAACTCCCGGAAACGTGGTTGCTCTGCGTCCGCTACGTGACGGGGTAATTGCAGACTTTGACACTGCCGAACTCATGCTGAAGCACTTCATTCGTCGAGTGCATGAGGGACGAACCTTAGTTTCACCTCGAATCGTGATCGGCATTCCCAGCGGTGTCACTGGAGTTGAGCGTCGGGCAGTGATGGAGGCAGCTTCTCAGGCAGGCGCACGAGACGTTTACCTGATTGACGAACCTGTTGCTGCGGCGATTGGCGCAGGTCTACCCGTCGCTGAACCAACTGGAAACATGATCATCGACATCGGCGGCGGCACTACCGAGGTGGCGGTGTTGAGCTTACAGGGAACTGTGCTGAGTGAATCGGTGCGAGTTGCCGGAGATGAACTGAGTGAAGCAATCTCTCAGTACATGAAAAAGGTGCATAACCTGGTAATTGGTGAAAGAACCGCTGAAGAGATCAAAATCTCTATCGGTTCTGCTTACCCCACCGACGATGATGATGAAACGCTGATGGATGTGCGCGGTTTACACCTGCTTTCTGGGTTGCCTCGCACCGTCATGGTCAAGAGTCCTGAAATTCGAGAGGCAATGTCCGAACCCCTCTCCGTCATTATTGAGGCAGTTAAACGCACATTGGAACGCACACCGCCTGAGCTTGCGGCAGACATCATCGACCGGGGCATCATGTTAGCAGGCGGTGGGGCCCTCCTCAAGGGGTTGGATACCCTGATCAGCCATGAGACAGGAATCGTCGTACACGTTGCGGCAGATCCTCTCAGTTGCGTCGTGTTAGGAACAGGTAGGGTGCTAGAAAACTTCAAACAGTTGGAGCGGGTCTTTAGCGGTCGCTCTCGCAATATGTAACGGGGCATCCAAAAATCGTCACCCAAATTCAGCGAGTCATTACGTCGCGTTTTGCTGGTAAGACGGGTGCTGCATCGTTTAAGTTGACCTGGTGATTCCGTCATAGGAAACTTGAATAGGTCGAAGGTTGTTCTCTGGAATTGACATCGCTAGTTTAGAGACGATTGGGGCTGAATGTATACGCTGCGTCGCTGGTGGGATCGACACGGATTAAGAATGGGGCTAGTCTTTCTGGCTCTCGGTAGTGCTTGGGTGCTTCGGCAAACTCAGGGGGCAGCCGTTTTTGAAATTTACCAACGGGTTTCCCGCCCTTTTGAGTCAATGCCAACTTCGGCAGAACGGATAGAAACTGCCGAAATGCAGGAGTTACAGCAACGCCTTGCTGAATTGGAGAGCCAGAATCAGCAGCTTCAGGAGATGCTGGGCTACGTTCAAAGCCGCCCAACTGAAGGAATTACCGCTCCTATCATTGGGCGCAGCGCTGACCACTGGTGGCAGCAGGTTACGCTGAGTCGTGGTAGTCGAGATGGTATTCAAGTGGGCGGTATTGTTGCTGGCCCTGGTGGTCTAGTTGGGCGGATTACCCACGTTACGCCCAGCACGAGCCGCGTTTTGTTGGTTAGCGATCCGACGAGTCAGGTAGGTGTGACGATTAGCCGCTCGCGCCATATGGGATATATGCGTGGACAAGCGGCAAATCGGGCGGTAATGGAATTTTTTGACAAGGTGCCAGATGTTCAACCGGGCGATGTGGTGTCCACTTCTTCATTTAGCCAGCTTTTCCCGCCTGGTTTCCCGATCGGTCGGGTGGAGTCAGTCAATCTAAGCAAAAGCCCTGCTCCGGAGGCGGTGATTGAGCTATCTGCACCGATTAACGCGCTGGAGTGGGTAGTCGTTTACCCCAACAGTCGCACGGAAATTCCTAATAGTCCTTAATACCTAAGGAATTAAAGTATCTAAGGCTCTAAATTTTGAGAAAGTGATTAAGTCGTTGCTCTTTAACCTTGCTCAGTCTGGCATCTACACTTCTCCCGTGATGAATTGGGTTGTGACTGCTTTCTCGGTGCTACTTTGCCTATTTATTTTGCCGACGCGGTTGCCAGGTATGGAGCTTTTGGGGGTTGGGCCCAATTGGCTGCTGATCTGGGTGGTTGCCTGGAGCATTCGGCGGACTGTTTGGCAGGGGGCGATCGCCGGACTCGTGTTAGGGCTTATTCAAGACGGCATGACGGCTCCGCATCCCACTCACGCTATTAGTCTTGCTGTAGTAGGAATGCTGACTGCTCGTATCCAAAAGCAGCGCTACATTCAAGAAGACTTTATCTCAGTTGCGCTTATTGTTTTTGGTATGGCGGTTCTGGCAGAAACCATCACTGCGGTTCAGTTTAGCCTTCAGGGAATTGGGGCATCAGCCTATGCTGCCCATCGTGCCCTAGCAGAGGTATGGTTCTATCACCAGCGCATTGCTCTAAGCTCGGCTATTCTCAGCAGCCTTTGGGCCCCTGTGGTTTACTATCCGTTGAATCGCTGGTGGCAACAAGCGAATGCCGTCGAGCCGTCTCAAACCTAATCAAGAACTATTTTCAACCGCTGACCGCAATCTACTTGACAAACTAGTCTATAATGTGGTCAAACTTTAGTCCTGCAAGATGGATTAAATAAGGGTTATCTACCGCTCTTCAGCCTTTGGGCTGGCTCAAGTCGATACTTTGGAGCGGTCGCAGATGAGCAGTTTTCCCCTACGAACGGTTATTTTGCCTGCTGTACTGATATCCAGTGCTGTTTTTTCCACGTTAACTTTACCATTCGTTCTCCTCAAAGAGCCGATCGCCATTGATATTCCTCCTTTGCTCAGCGGCGGCCGCATTGAGCCAATATTCGATGCCGAAAATAAAGACGTAGCGATCCGCTATGTAGGAGTTGCTATTTTGCTTAGTGTTGGAGCGGGCATTGGCACCGTCGAGTTTCTGCGGGCAAGACATTCTGCCCAGGAGCTAACCCAAACTAAAAATCAACTCTCTAGTTTGAAGTTGAGTTTGCAGGAAAAGCCTGGTTCAGTTGAGGGTTCCCGCTCACTCAATTTGGAAGACGGTGGAACTAGTGAACATGATGAAGAGGATGCGTTTGAGGGCGATTTGGATGGATCGGAAGCAGAGTCGCTAACGTTGACCTTTGACCAGTACGTTGCTGCGGAAAGTTTAGGACAGAGCGTGAATACTGTTCCACTGGTGTTGTCTGGGCAGTTGCTTGAGTCTGATGCGGATAGTAGATTGGCGGAACAGGCGATCGCTCCTCTCTGTGAACCTATCGACTTACTCTCATCGCCATTAAAAGAAGACCAGCAAGACATTTGGCAAGAGCCAGTTCAGAACGGTCATGCAGCAGATTTAAGTGCGAGTTTACGCCTGGATGACAGCGCTCAACTTGAGGAAACTCAAACTGACGCTGATTCAATCAGGCTAACTTCGTCTAATGGAATTTCTGCCTACCCACCTCAGCACAATACAGTTACCAGTAGGGCACCGGGTTACTTGCCTTCTCCCGGTGGCGAAGCTCCAAAGCCCGTTGATCAAGATTCAAGATTGCCTGGAGTACCAATTTTGGACTCTCGTGAACAGTATCAAACCTGCCGCGTTCGAGTGCCTCATCTCAAGAGTCGATTATTTGCTGTGCTGGTTCAAGGAAAACACTACAGTCTGTTTAGGTCTGGAGTGGCTCAGGAGAGAGCTTTAGAGATCGCCGTAAAGCTAGAGCACAGAGGCGATGAGCCAATCATCACGCAGACTGGCAAAGGGTATGCAGTTTGGGTTTGGCAACCTAAAGCCATCGTAGACGATGTGATTGCATAATCTGCATTGGCTATTAGCAAGTTGGTATTAGTTGAAATGAAATAAGGTAGGCGATCGCACCATGAATGCGGGTGAACTTTTAAGGCGATATGCAGCAGGACAACGAGAATTTAGCGGCGCTACCCTGAGCAGTATTAGCTTAAATAACGCTGATTTACAGGGAAGTGACTTTTGGAATGCAAATCTGAGCGAGGCAAACCTGAGCTACGCCAGCCTAAGGGAAGTTAGCCTGCGAGAGGCAGTTCTCGACGAGGCAAACCTGAAAGGAGCCGATTTGAGTCAGGCAGACTTGAGAGAAGCAAAATTAAGCTGCGCTATTCTCTACGGAGTGACGTTCAACGGCGCACTCTATAACGAAATCACTCAATTTCCCCTGGAGTTTGACCCTGTTGCCACTGGAGCTTATTTTCTGGCACCCCAGTCCAACTTAGCAGAGGCTAACCTCTGCGGCAGAGATTTGAGCGGCGTAGATCTCAGTCAGGCAAACCTGATGGAAGCTGACCTGAGCCAGGTCAATCTATTCGGCGGTGATCTAAACGGCGCTAAGCTTGTTGGGGCAAACCTGACGGCGGCCGACTTGAGTGAAGCCACCTTAGCCAGGGCAAACCTGAGCGGCGCTAATTTGCAGCAAGCCGACCTGACCAGAACCGACCTGCGGCAAGCCGTCCTACTGGGAACCGACCTGCGGACCGGATGCTGGGAGGCCAACTTACAGGGCGCACTGTGCGACGATACTACCCGATTCTCGGAGGAGTTTGACCCGACTGCGGCGGGAATGTGCGTTCTCAAAGCAGGTGCAGATTTGCAGGGCGTTAACCTGAGTGGCTTTAACTTAGCCGGGATCGATTTGAGTGGTGCAAACCTGAGCGGTGCAAACCTGTTTGAAGCTGACCTCTGGGGCGCAAACTTGGAAGACACAGATTTGACAGGTGCAACTTTGGTCAAAGCAAACCTCTGGGGCGCAAATCTAACTAGAGCAAAGCTAACTGATGCAGATTTAACGGATGCTGTTTTGAGTGAAGCAGATTTGACGGGAACGGGGATGAGGGATGAGGGATGAGGGATGAGGGATGCTCTTTAATTAATTAGGACAGGCGCGTAGCGCCATGAGCAACAGAACCTTGACGGGCAGGATTCAGCTTCATCCCTCATCCCTCATCCTCCATCCCTACTGAAGAAACTCTCCAATTCGAGCGGGTGCATCGGTTTTGCGTTCTTGGGGAAATTCGTATTCCACTTCAGTCGGCGGTTCGGGCACCAGAATATAGCGATTGCCCCAGCCGCCATTCAGGTCTTCGGGACGAGTAGGCGGTGGGGTGGTTACGCCAGTGGGAAGGGCGATCGCTTCCACCCTCACCGCCTGAATGTATTGCTCCCCTTCAGCAGTGGTGCGAACAATATTGCTAGCAAACTCCAGCCCTCGCTGTGCCAAGCGTTGTTGTAGCTGGGTCAAAGTTTCTAAGGGAGCCAGCGTCGCCAAAAAAATCACTTTGCCATCTGCTTCAAAGGTCATTTCCAGGCGCGACTGCTCTAGCTGCCAGGTTTCCTGGTAGCGCCCATCGGGGGCAACTTCCCATAGAGTTAGCTCAGCCTGCCAGGTGTCGCCCTCCGTTTTGACGGACTCGTAAGCCAAGAGGGAATAAACTGGGTCAGGGTCAGCGGCGATCGCCCCTTCAGGAGTCAGCAACCGCACGGCTGCAACAGTAATTTCGGTGCCTTTGGGTAGGTCGGTGTTTCCGGCGATTGTGTACACTCCTGCGGGCTGCGGTGTGACCGTGCGAATGTCTAAACTGACATCGCCTCGCTGAACAGGCAGTTTAAGCTGTGTGCAGCCTGTTGATAGCAGCAATACTAACGCAATGCTCAGCCAGCGAGAAGTTTGTAAAAGTCGAACTTGTGTGAATTGGTGAATTAACCGCTGGACAAAGGGAAAGTAGGAAAGCATAGGTATCTAACAAAGCCTGAGGAAGAGTGATTTTTTGTGAGACTGACCCGATGTAGCCTGAGTAGAATGAGTCTTGTCGAACTGTGAGACTTAAGCTTAATGGCGTTGAAATAAGTGGAAATGCAGCGTTTAGATCTGCGACTTCTTCAAGAAGTCGCAGATCTTGCCTCCCTAGTCAGTGCTACAAAAAATTGAGATTGATACTATTTACTCAAATCGAAATCGGCAACAGAAAAAATGTATAGAGAGTTGATAGAAACTTAGCAGTGTATGATTCCTTGAGCTGCATATCTTACACGATATTTTATTCAGATCTATAGTTTGAATAAAATATCTGTTTTGAATTGATATAGAGCGATCGCCATCAGCCAGATCCAGCCAGCCGCAGGCATTTTTAATGCATCCCATTAAGAAATACAAAATCTATTATTCAAGTGATGGAAGTGAAAACAGGACTTTTTACTGATGAATTGTGATTCTTTAAACTTAAAAGTATTGAAATTTATTAGAGTTTCAATTAATTCCCTACGGAGAAAATCCTGATTTAAGAAATCATATTTCTGCTATGGAAATTTGCGGCATCTTTATACAAATTCAGAAAGCCCTTTATTCTTTTTTCAAGAACTTAGGCTATAAAAGGGATTAGATTACGCCCTATGGCGACTTTGCATCTTACCTGATTATTTCTACACGTTTCACTTTTAACAGGTTAATGATGTGCATCTCCTTTAAAGGTTTTGACTAAAGAAGCTTTTAGAAGCAACTACCCCAAGCAATGCTGCTTTAACACAAGCGGTTTAAGTTTGCGTTATTTGGACTTAGACAAGACTCACGCATTTCCCTTGTAGAACAAGGGGCTTAAGCCCCTTGTTTGCGTGGCGATCGCTCCCCATCTATTCATTTCAAGGCAGGCGCTCGGTTGTTGCCTGCCATCTGACTTGGTGTGTCCGGTTTCTAGGGCTACCTTCCCTCTGGTAGGAAATATGAATGTAAACGCTAGTGATGCCAGCCGTTCAACTCAAACCCCTCTGCAAACGGTCTGGCGCAATTCTTTTTTTTGGCGAAGCGCCATTCTAGCTAGCCTGGTACTGCTTAGCCTGGAAGCAATGGCAGCGTCCGCGCAAGCCAACACAACGGGCGATCGCGCCGAATCATCCTCGCTTGAAACCAATGCTTTGACGGAAGATGCTCCAGCAGGAGATACGCTGACGGAAATAGACGCAACACCTCTCACTTCGCAAAAACCTCCTCAACTCCCTGTATCTGCTCAAGTTGCGGTTCAGCCTGGTGAAAAGCCGCACGACTTAGAGGCGACAGGACAATCAGCGGAACAAATCGCAGAAACGGTTGCACGTCCTGTAGCTTTGGCAGACTCTTCTCCAGAGGTACAGAGTAGGGATGGGCAGAATATCGCAGTGGAGGATGAAGAGTCAGCAGATGGAGCGCTGGAATTGGAGGCGGTAAATGCACCCTCAACTTCCCTTGAACTGGGCAGGTTGCACACTGAAGCAGTCAGCGATACAACCGCTTCTACTGAAACGGTTCAGGTGGTGGATGCTAGAGAAGCGATCGCTGAGGAGATGCCGGAAGCCATTACTGCTCTCCGTATTCCTGATGTAAGAGATAACACAGCAAGCGATTGGTTACAAGTCCTGGATTCGCTCCAGACGGAATTCTTTACATCGGGTAATGAAACGGCTGCGGTCAGTTCATCGACTGAGCCTGTAAACGAACTGATGCAGATTTTGGCTTCCTTAGAGGCAGAATTCTTTCGCTCAAATGACGAGATTGTTCTGAATTTGCCACAGGAGAATTCTGCTCTAACCGAAGATAATCGGTATTATTCTACACCTGGAACGGTGGATTCTGCGGCGATCGCCCCTCTCACGATCCGAGAACCCGTCGCTGTTTCACTGGCGGGGGTGGAGGCGATCGCCTGGACAGGGGCAGAAGCCGAATCAGACTGGCAGCCTCTAATTTGGGACTGTGAGGCTGAAACGGACTGCTATGAACTGAGCGAGTCCGATTTGAGGTTGCTCTCAGCGGTGCCGCTGACTCAAGATTCGGCTGAAACGCTAGCTCAAGCGACCAATGACGAAGCGGAAACCCTTCTAGCTCAGGTTGAGACCCCAGGGACAAACAATGAAGCCGATAGCGAGTTGGCTACGTCTGGCAGTGCGCTGGTTTTGGGAATGCCCTACATTCAGCTTCAGGGGGCGTATGTGCTGCAAGGCGATGAGTCTTCGGCACGGGCGCGGGCGACGGTGCTGTATCCCTCCAGTCCAAATTTGCTGTTTGGCGCAACGGTAGATTTGGCAGGCGGTGAGGCGTTTGGGAATGCAGACGGATTCGGGCTGGACTTGACTGAGCTATATGCTACGTTCTTGCCACCGAGAACATCGGGACTGCGGTTTACAGCAGGGTTGATGGATTTGACTTCCTACTTTGACCGCAACAGTTTTGCCAAAGATGTCGTTACCCATTTCTTCAATCCGGTGTTTCAAACGAATCCGGCGTTGAGTGCGGCGGGGCTGTCTTCGCGAATTGGGGCACTGGCAAGCTGGAATCCGACGGATAACGTAGATGTGAGAGCTACCGTTTTTTCCTCCAATCGTGACCTGAGTGAGTTTGCCCTGGATGCATTTGCTGGAGAGGTGGGCTTTCGGGCTGGCAATCTGATTTTGCGCGGCACGTACATTTCGGCCGAAGATCCGGGCAACGGTGACGGTTTTGAAGAGATTTTTGGCATCGATCGCGGCGATGTGTTTGGCGTGCAGGAGGGCGATCGCGAAGAAGCCTTTGGACTCAACGCCGAATACTTTATCCCTGAAATTAACCTGGGACTGTTTGCCCGCTACGGGCACTACAGCAACCGCGAGATAGATGAAAGCGCTAACACCTACAGCTTTGGAATAAATCTGCTGGACTTGTTTATGCCAGACGATCGCCTCGGACTGGCTTACGGTCGCGGCTTGTCAAACGATGAATTGAGGCGCGATCGCGACGACGAAGTGCCCGATGTCCTGGAATTGTTTTACGACGTTCGGCTTTCGCCCAACCTGCGGGCGGGGGCAACGATTCAACAACGCAACGAATTCTCAGAGACCGTGTTTGGATTCCGGGTCAGGGCTGACCTGGATGTAACAGGACTAGGGAGGCAGTTTTGATGAGGCGACGCATGGAGTTTTTCATACGGGGTAGTCAGGTGTTGCAACACACGCTACTAGGGTTAATGCTACTGGGAATGTCAGCGGGAATGCTGCTGTCTCCAATTGGGTTAGGAATTTTGGCAGTGCAGGCGCAGACGGTGCCTGCGGCGGTGAGTCGAGGCTACACGCTGCTAGAACGAGGCTGGGTGGATGACGCGATCGCCGCCTTTGAGCAGGCTTTGCAGCGCTATCCCGATTCGCTGGAGGCAAGGCTGGGGTTGGCGATCGCCTACCAGCGAGCCGGACAAGACGAAAACGCCTGGAATACCTACCGTCGGGTGTTAACCCAAGACCCAACTAACCGCCGCGCCCTGGAAGCGGTAGGGGTATTGGGTGGCTATCGTCCAGAGTGGCAGGCAGGCGGCATTGAGGCACTAACTGCGCTGCTCAACCTTGACCCGAACAACCCAAATGCCAGGGCACAGCGGGCGCTGCTGTTGGGCTACCAGGGACGCTACAGCGAATCGCTAGCAGATTATCAAATTGCGCTAGCAAACAATCCCTCAGCCGAAACGATTCTAGGCGCGGCTCAAATTTACACCTACAGCGGTAACTACAGCCAGGGGTTGGCGCTGTTTCAACGCTATCAGGCAACTGGGGAAACGATTCCAAATACGGCAATTACAGCCTATGCAACCGCGCTTCAGGAGACGGGCAATCCGGCTGAGGCGGTGCAGGTGTTGGAATCTCGGCTGCGACAGTTGAATGGTCTGGACGCGGCGGCAATTCAGATGCGGGCGGCACTGGCGATCGCCTACCAGTTCAACCAAAACCCCGAAGCGGCGCTAGCAACCCTGGAACCATTACGCGACACAGAAAGCGCAACCTTACCGCTAGCAAGGGCACTCAGCACGATTGGCAGAGAGTCGGGTAATACTGAGCTTTATGAAGAGGCGATCGCCCTTTACCGCCGAGTACTTCAGCAAACCAGCAATCCGTCTCCGGGGTTGGTGACTGAAGTGGCAGACGTAATGAGCGAGTCGCCCACTTCTCAAGCAGAGGCGCTGCGGCTCTATCAGCAGCTTGCAGCCCAGCAGCCCGATAACCTCAGCCTGCGAGTGAAGCGATCGGTGTTGGAGCGGCAGCTTGGGGAAATTTCTAGCGCTCAGCTTCAGCAAGAGCTTCAGGCGGTTTTGCAGGCAGCTGATGGAGAGATTGAGAGAGGGGCGATCGCCCAGTCCTTAATTCGCCTCGACCCGCCCGACCCCGAACTTCTGCCGATTTACCAAAGTCTGCTCCAGTCCAATGTAGACGTTCCCTTTCTGAACTTCCGGGTTGCCCAAATTTTGATTCAACGAGGTGACTATACAGCGGCAAGGCAAGCCCTAACCGCTTACGGTGCAACTTCCGTTGGTTCTGCAGATCTGGCAGCAGAATTGCTGTTGGCAGACATTGAGCGGCGTGAAGGCAACCTGGAAGCCAGCGCCAGTCGCTATGAGGCGCTGATTTCTCGCAATCCCGAAAACCAAATTCTCACTGCTTCCCTGCGCGGCTTGGCAGGCATTCGGCTGACGCAAAATCGCCCGGAGGAGGCGCTAGCATTCTACGACCAGCTTCTAGCCAGAAATCCCAACGACCTGCAAACTCAACTGGGTCGAGCTAGCCTTGCCTACCAGGTTGAGCAAATTGCTCAGTCGGAAGCCGAAGCCGTACTGGAGCGCTGGCTGTCAGCCCGTCCCGCCACCGACACGCCGCCAGAGTTGTTTAGCCTGGTGGGAACTTTGCCGCCCAATCCGCAGCGAGAGCAGCTTTATGAAACGCTGTTGACCATTAACCCCGATGACATTGGCGTGAATCGTCGGCTGGTGCAGGTGTTGGCGTTGCGCGATCCGGAGCGGGCACAGGCAAGAGTTGATCAGGTTTTGTCGCGTAATCCCGATGACATTAATGGCTATTTCCTTCAGGGTGAATTGGCTCAAGTTCTAGGGAATCTAGAGGTCGCTAGCCAAGCCTACCGGGAGGTGCTGAATCGCCAGCCCGAAAACACCGATGCGCTGTCGGCTCTGGGTGGCATTCGGTTTCAGCAGCAGCGCTACACCGAGGCAACCATGCTTTATGCAAGAGTGCTGACCTTGAAACCCAACGACTGGGAAACCCGCCGGATTTTGGCAGAACTCAGCGTTGCCCAAGACCGCCCAATGGCAGCACTTCAGCAGCTTCGACGCTTGCAGCAGGAACGTCTGGTCGCTGGCAACCCTGACACAGACCTGGATGACCGAATTGAGCAAATTCAGCTAGATCTGATGCGGCGGCGCGGATTTCAGCCTGCGTGGGAGAGGTATTAACAGGGATGAAGGATGAGGGATGAGGGATGAAAAAATACCTCATCCTGGTTCCCAAGCTCCAGCTTGGGAACCGCTCTAGAGAAGCTCTAGCTTCTTTCAACCTAAACACAAGGACGCTGGAGCTTCCAGATTGCATTCCCAAGCTGGAGCTTGGGAACGAGGAATGGGAGGTTGGAGGGCTTCCGTGAAGAGGCACACCTTAGCCCCCAACCCCTAGCC
>Ga0224723_1000437_pt1 | contig 28453 bp, 23 predicted proteins | sample Balambano_FR2_Me_FD_161647 | JGI IMG/M metagenome (GOLD analysis project Ga0224723, IMG submission 161647) | Freshwater sediment microbial communities from Lake Towuti, South Sulawesi, Indonesia - Balambano_FR2_MetaG | ecosystem: Environmental > Aquatic > Freshwater > Lake > Sediment | place... | reverse complement strand
GACAGAAATCTAAGCGAGCCGCAATGGATGATGACTTCATGTTACGAGTATTAGCAGCAGCGTTGCCTGACCCCAGCGAGAACGCGAACCTTAGCTGTCAATAGCTTTTGAGATGCGCTTACCCTGGCTGCATACTTGCTTTATCTGTTACCTCAATCGATTTATGCCCAATTTGAAAACTCTGTGGCAAAAGCAGTCGGCTTAATTCAAAAGCGCCGTATTCAAAAAGAACAAATTCAACAGGCAACCTCGAATGGCACTGACTTAGAGGGCAAGATCCGCGACTTTTTTGAGAAATCGCAGATCTGAGTGCTTCACTTTTACTTGTCTCAGTCCTATTCAGGCAACCTCCTTGTAACTTAACCAGGCTCAAACTATGAAAAAAGTATCTGTCATTGTTCCTGTTTATAAGGTCGAGCAGTATATTGCTGCAACTGTTCAATCTGTTTTAGATCAGACTTACTCTAACTTTGAGTTACTGATTGTTGATGACGGTTCTCCCGACCAAAGCGCTAGCATCTGCCAACAGTTTCAAGACCCTCGCATTCAGGTTATTTGTCAGTCCAATCAAGGTGCAAATGCAGCTAGAAATGCAGGCATTCGAGTTGCTCAAGGTGACTACATTGCATTTCTAGATGGAGACGATGTATGGCTACCAGAAAAGTTAGAAAAACACGTTGAACACCTTGAAAAATCACCGAATGTCGGCGTTAGTTTTAGCCGTTCTGCATTTATTGATGAGCAGGGCAACGCTTTAGGCATTTATCAGATGCCCAGATTAAAAGACATCGAAATTTCTCATTTAATTTGTCGCAATCCGATTGGCAACGGGTCAGCGGCTGTGCTGCGACAAGAGGCGATCGCTGCCATCGAATTTGAAGATAATCTGCACGGCATTACCCAGAATTTCTACTGGGATGAGCGGCTTCAAGGTTCCCAAGACCTCGACTTCTGGTTTCGGATCGCGATTCAAACACCCTGGAAAATTGAAGGAATTCCTGATTGTCTAACGCTTTACCGGGTAAACTCAGCCGGAATTTCAGCCAACTTGATGAAAAAGCAAGATTCTTGGGAGCAGGTGATCGAAAAAACCCGGTCTTATGCGCCAGAAATCGTCGCCCAGTGGGGAAACCCTGCTAGAGCCTACCATTTGAGATATCTAGCCCGCAGAGCCGTGACGCTGCAACTGAGGCGCGATGCTGTCACGCTGCTGCATCAGGCGATTAAGACTCACTGGCGAATTGTAATTGACGAACCGCGCCGCACGTTGATTACCGCTGCGGCTGCCTATTTGCTGTGGCTTTTGCCGCAGTCGCTCTACGCTCAAATGGAAACGCTAGCGCTGAAAATTACAGGTGCGACTCAAAAGCGACGAATTCAGCAAGACCAAACTGGGCAACTCGCATGAAGCGATTTTGGATTTTGTTTGGCATCGGCTTATTTTCAGCGCTGCTTTTATCGCTTCAGATGATGCGATCGCTGGGCGTACAGTCCCGAATGGAGATCGCCGCCATCCTGCCCGACATTGAAAACGAAACGGCTCGAAACTGGCTGATGGACTACGGCGAAGAGCAGTGGAATACAGCCAAACTAAAGGAAAGCCTTCAGCGGGCGACAGAATGGGGGCGATCGCACCAAGTACACGTCACCTGCAATGAATTTGGCGTTTATCGTCAGGCTGCACCTCCAGAGGGAAGAGGGGCATGGTTGCGGGATGTGCGATCGCTGCTAGAGCAATATCAAATTGGCTGGGCAATGTGGGAATATGACTCTGGTTTTGGCGTGATTCGCCGCACTGATGGGGAGCCTTTACCCGATCCCGTTGTGGTGAAAGCGCTTTTTGATTAATTGAATGAACGCCAGTTGGACGATAGACAAACTAAGATCTAGGATCTGCATACCTGGTAAAACTGTATTGCCAGATTTAATAACTAGGGTCTATGTCCAGTACGAGGATCGGGTTAGGGGCGGTGAATCGCAAAGCTTGTCATGAGCAATTGGCCTCATCCCCCATCGCTTATCCCTCCTGCCATTTGACCCAGTTAAATTACAAATCAAATTAACAGTACGAGTGATAGCGTCGTGATGGATCAAGATCCTTTGATTGCGTATCGATGGGAAGACTTTACCCAATTAGCTTCAATTTTGCTCCTGGTTGGGCTGGTTGGGGCAGTGACTGTTCTCAAGAATAGTTTTGAGGGGAGTTTCTTTATTGAAGCGACCCTGTTTGTGGTTTTGCTGACCTCTGGAGCATTTGCAATTATGGCGATGGCGATTTTCTTAGGAAACGTGCCTTGAGCAACCCAGTTTGCTACTCAAACCGCTGATTTTGGGCTGACCAGCGTTGTAGTTCGTAAGTTTGCCCATTGCTGACCAACAGAGCCGTTGTGCCGTCACCAGGGTTGGCGATCGCCACCAAAAATTGAGCCGCTTCAGTACTCAACTCGCTATAGATCAGTTGCCCCTGTGCCGAAAAAATCAGCGTTTGAGTCGCCTCCTGATTTGCTGCCTGAGCGCTAGCCGTAACATAGCTAGAAGCTTCTAACAGGCTGGGCTTAAAGGTGAATACTGCCTCAAGCTGACCCTCTCCCGTCAGATCGACCAGTTCTACCGACCATTGCCCCACCTCTTGCAGCAAGCTTGCTGTATCTGCCAGTGCGGCTTGAACCTGATCTGCCTGCTGCAACTCCCGCCACAGGTTTACCGCTAGTGCTGCTCCCAAATCGGGCTGCTGTTGGCTCAACTGGGTCAGTGTCAAGACGTTCCCCGTTTCCAACCAATTAATGGTGGATAGAGTCATGGCGAGTAAGGGAAGCTCAGCAGGTGAATTTCCACTGGGTGCAGGCGAACCTGCTGCCAGCAGTTGCAGTTCGCCGCCACTTACACGAGCCGCTTTGACTGTTGCTTCAATGGTTTGAGGCTGCCCGTCGGCTGACCAAACCAGGATTTGAATGGGGGAATTGTTCGTCAGCCCCAACAGATTCCACAGCCGCAGAGCCGCTCCGGTAGAAGGGAGATTCAAATCGGTGAAGGGCGATCGCCGCCAGCGCTGCCCATCATGAAAATTAGCAAGTTGAATCCGATACCAAACTTGTTGCCCCGTTAAAGCCAGTGGGCTATCAGCCTGGGGGCGCAGCCAATCTGCCGCATTGATGCTAGAAACCTGAGTTGCAGAGCCAATCATTCTGCTGTCATGGCTAGCTGTGATGATCGGTGCCGATTGGGGATCAACCAGATTCAGCACTTGCTGGGCGCGGGTGTTGGTGTCTGGAGTTGGGCTTTGCTGACGCAACCAGGCGATCGCAGCGGTGCGATCGCGCTGAGCCGACAACACCAGAGCGCCCCAAATCTGCACATCAGGCTGGTTACGGTTTACCTGGAGGGCAGCATTCACCCGTCGCCAAATCCGGTCAGAGTCAACCGCTAACAGACTCGACAAATCATCACCGTTGCGGATGGTGGTTTGCAGCAGTTGCAGGGCGTTACTCCAGCGGCCATCGATTAGCTGTGCCAAAATTTGTTGGCTGGGGCTAGCCCAGTCACGCTCTGCTTGGGCTTTAGTGGCGTTAGCATGGAGCGAAATCAGGTCTAGCTGAGCCTGGGCCGCGGCTGACCAGTTTGCCGCATCGATTTGTTGCTTGAGCGATTCCAGGGTTTGCCGTGCCGCCGACCACAGCCCACTTCGCGCTAAAACCAGTCCGTCTTCAAAAGTCCGGCTGTCGAGGGCGGCTTGTTCCAGCGAAATTGGCTCCAGGCGAATCGGTTCGGTAGACGATTGCAGCGTTTCCACCTGATAGACCTTAAAGCTTGGCTCTAGCCCAACGGTTTGATTGACAATCAGTTCCGCTGCTTCGCTGCCCGTAATTTGCTGCCATGCAGGAAGTTTTCCGGCGGGGCTTGTCCATTCCACCAGCGCGTAGAGTTGGGCGATCGCCGGGTCATAGCGCACCACTTGCCCATAGACGATGCGAGTGCTGCCCCGCATCCGTTCGCCGCTGAGATGCAGCCAAATTCCTGGCTCTGTAGCATTTCCCTCAATCAGAGTGACCGTGCTGAGGGGCAAGATTCGATTGGAGCCAGGAACGGCGGTTGGGGAAGTTACAAACGGAGCAAGCACAAAAAATTCCTCAGGGCCGCTTACCGACATTCGGCTAATCAGTTGAAAGGAGCCAGGACGCAGCCCTTCCCTTGCCAACAGCGGTCGATAAATTCTGATTTCAGTGAGCTTGCCGCAGCCAGACGGAACAGAGGCGATCGCCCCCTTCCCGCCACAGTGGTCAGATTCCGCCAGAATGGGAATCAGCAAATCCTGCGGCAAACCCGTTGTCGCCGGGAGATACAGCGGTGTACCCAGCGATCGCCCCATCTCCGTTGCTTCCGCCTCAATCTCGGCCAGCGTTTGAATAACTTCTCGCCGAAGCGCCTGACGATTCCATTCAGGCACCATCCAGCTTAGCCATCTCACCGACCCAGGATTGATAATAAGCTGCACGGCCAACCAGCCGCCGCCCGCAACGGTTCCTGTCATGCCCAGCAAAATCAAAAGAATCAGCAAAGCAGATCTGATCCTCGCTCCTCGCTTTGGTTTAGGCGCAACTATGACATTAATTTTGGCAAGGCTGCCTGCTTCATCCTCTAACGCCTCGTCCAGGGCTTCACCCAGGGCTTCGTCCCAGTCCGGCTCATCTGCTTGGGGCGATCGCGATTTCTTTTGAGATTTCCTGGACTGAGCCGATACCAGCACATTCACCTTGACCGGACGCGGGGAGCGATCGCCCCTCCGTTGACTTCCCGCTTGAGCAGGAGAACCGGGCAGATGGTTTGCCGATTGCCCGTTTGAGGATGAATTTAAGTCGTGCGATCGCTTCACTATCCAAAATTTAGTAGATTGCTACCCTTCAAGGATTGCCTGTTCATAGCGCTGTCCGGCTCGTTCCCAAGTATAGGTGTTCTCGATGAGCAAGCGACCATTTTGAGACAATTGACCGCGCAACTCCGGATTTTCAAACAGACGGCTAACGGCGCTGACGTATTCCTCCACCTGGTTTGCTCGCAGCGCCGTCAGCGGATCGTTTGGGCCGTCTACTGCTAGCCCTTCTAGGCCGCGATCGCTCCCCACTACCGGGACTCCAGCCGCCATTGCTTCCAGGGTTTTGTTTTTGATCCCGAAGCCCGTTCGCATCGGCACAACACAGACCGTCGCCCGATGCAGGTATTCTGCCATTGAGGGAACTTTTCCTGTAACCGTGATGCCGGGGCGATCGCCCAACTGCTGCACCTGCGGCACAGGACGGGCCCCCACCAGCTCAAGCGTGACATCCGGGTAGCGAGTTTGGATTTTGGGAAACACTTCCTGGCTAAAAAAGCAAACCGCATCAACGTTGGGTGTGTTGTCCATCGCGCCAATGAAAATCAGCCGATGACCTGCGGGATCGGCAGCACGATAGGGAAAGGCAGAAAAGTCTACCCCATTGGGGATCACGGCGATTGGAGTGTTTGGGCTAAACCGCTGAAGCTGCTCCCGGTCATCCTCGGTGGTTGCCACGATGGTAGAAAATTTGCCGCAGTACTGCCGTTCATAGCGGTGCAGCAGCGGCAAATTGAGGCGATCGCGCAGCCAATTTTCAGAGGTGCCAGTCTCAAGCTGATTTTTGCAGGTGCCGTAAACTGAACTGTGGATGTTGACAACGGTGCGAAGCTGCGATCGCCATTCTGGTTTAATGTAAATTTCATTCACACTGTGTTCACAGGTTACAGCAGCAAATTTGCCCGCCTGAACCGCCCGATTCACCCAGTCTTGAATTTCCGGCGAATAGATTGAGAGAACGCTGGGCGGCGTTCCCTCAGTTAGAAAGGTACCGAAGCGCTTTAACTTACCGCCGATGCTTTGCCCAGCAGTGGTTTGAGGTCGTGGAAAAACTGCCAATTCTGTAACCGCCTGCCGCAATTCTTCTATCTCAGAGTCGGTTACATCTGGAGAGCGCTGTGTTGTTAGAGTGATGTCGTGACGCTGGCTCAGATACTTCATCAAGTTAAACGTCCTAACCTGAGTTCCTCCCCGTGTAGGCGGATAGGGAAACGTTGCAGAGAGCATCAGAATCTTCATCAGGGGAATTCTTGGAATAAATATCAGTTTTACCAGGGCAATCGTAGCTAATCGTAGCGATTGAGGCACCTGTGTAAATAGCTGTAAACAGCCATGCTTTAAAAATTCAAACCTTCCATGAGTGAAATTCAACTAGGTGCGATCGCCCTCCTGGGTCTAGGCATCTTCTTCCGATGCACGGCTTTAGGACAAAAACTCTACTGGTACGACGAAGCCTTTACGTCCCTGCGAATCTCAGGTTACAGCGAAGCGGACGTGATGCAGCAAGCATTTCACGGCAAGGAAATTACCCCACAGGAGTTGCAGAAATTTCAGCATCCCAACGCTGAAAAAGGCCTTTGGGGAACGGTTCAAGGGCTAGCTCAGGAAGAGCCGCAGCATCCGCCGCTTTACTACACGGTGGTTCGGCTGTGGGCGCAAACGGTAGGCAGTTCGGCAGCGGCAGTCAGAAGTTTGTCCGTCATTTTTAGTTTGCTAGTGTTTCCCTGTCTCTACTGGCTTTGTCTGGAGCTATTTGGCTCAACGGACGTAGCGTGGCTGGCGATCGCCCTGGTTGCCGTTTCGCCGCTGCACGTGGTCTTTGCCCAAGAAGCCAGACAATATAGCCTGTGGACGGCTTTAATTTTGGCGGCTAGCGCCGCGTTGCTCCATGCCCTGCGGGTAGATACTTTTGCAAGCTGGGCAATCTATGCGGTGACGCTTTCGCTGGGGCTGTACACGTTTCTGTTTTCGGGACTGGTGGCGATCGGTCATGGAATTTACATAATTGGGGTGGAGCAGTTCCGCTGGACTCCAGTTTTGGCGCACTACCTGATTGCTTCGACGATTGGACTCATTGTTTTTCTGCCCTGGATTTGGGCGATCGCCACCCGTCACAGTTCCCTGCAAACAACAACTGCCTGGGCCACTCGCCCGTCTAGCTGGAAGGCGATCGTTAGGGTTTGGGCACTGAATCTGAGGCGCATTTTTTTCGACGCAGATTTCAAATTTGACTCTCCGCTTGCTTACAAAGTTAGCATCGTGGGTGTCTATGCCTTTGTACTGTCGCTCGAAATCGGCGCAATTTACTGGCTCTGGCAATCTACTTCGCTTCGGGTTTGGCTGTTTGTTTTCACCCTGATTGGCACGACCGCTTTCACAATTCTGCTGCCAGATTTGCTCCTGGGTGGACAGCGCTCGACCGCGACCCGCTACGCGATTCCTTGCTACCTGGGTATTCAGATTGCGATCGCCTTTTGCCTGGTGAATCTACTCTCCAACGCTTTCGGCTCGTGGCAGCAGATTTTAGGATGGGTGGCTCTGGCAGGGGCGATCGCCCTCAGCATCATCTCTTGCAGCATTGGCGCTAGAACCCCAATCGGCTGGAATAAGGTGATCAGTTACTACAATCCGCCCATTGCCGATATCATCAATCAATCTCCACACCCCTTGCTGATTGCCAACACCTCAATGGGAGTAGGTGAAATTTTGTCTTTAAGCCGCTTGCTTGCCCCAAACGTGACGCTGCAACTGATCGTCGATTCATCTATACCGCAAATTCGAGCGGGCTTTAGTGATATTTTCCTAATGACTTATTCGCAGTCATGGCGATCGCAGATTGCAGCACAACAGCAGGCTTTGGTGCAACCCGCCTATCAAGAACGGGGCAAAACCCGGCTTTGGCAACTGATATAGTCAAAGCCAGCCTTAAAGCTGCTTATACGGAAGCTCCTTCCTGGGCACAATATTCTTTTAACTTGAATCAACTCCGCTCAATCAACTGAGTACATAAAAATTAGTTTATGCAATCGCGTGGCATCTATACATTGGCAAATGATCGGGTCTGTGACCAACTCATTGCCCTGCTAAACAGCATCGAAGCAAATGTTGATTCAGATATACCCGTTTTCGTTATTCCTTTCGATCAGCACATTGAAAAGGTTATTCAAGAGATAGATTCCAGACCCAATGTAAAACTCTTTCAAAACTGGTACTCCATTCAGCGGTGGGAGGAATTTGCTCAGCAGATTTGGGCAGTTCATCCAATTGCCCAATCCAAATGGTTTAGCACTTTGCCAACAAAGAATATTGGGTTACATCGAAAGTTTGTTACCTTTGATGGCCCATTTGATCAGTTTGTGTTTTACGACGCAGACAGTCTGGCAATGAAGCCGCTCGATGATATTTTTGAGAAGCTCAATACTTACGACTTTGTATTCAATGATTGGGAACATCAAAAACCAGTAGGCAAAACAGCACTTGACCTAACTTTAGTCAGTCAAACAGGTTACTATAACGAAATTCAAGTTAGAACTAAGCTGCACTGCTCTAGTTTCTTTGGCTCAAAACGAGAAATTTTTGCAGAAAAAGAGCTGTTCATTCTACAGCAACGGTTGATTGAACAGCGCGAAATAAATTGGATTCCTCGCTGGTGGGACGATGCTTTTCTGTTTAACTATTTGACCTTCAGAAGCGATCGCCCCCAATTTAACTTCACCCTCAGTTCTGATGTGCAAGAACGGACTGGAAACTGTGCCGATGCTGACCCCTTCATTAACATCAATAATGTTCTTTACAACGAGCAAGGCTTAAAGCCAATTCATCGCTTGCACTACATGAACTACTCCTCAGAAGACTTTGCTCGTCTCAGCCGAGGAGAGGACGCTAACATCCGCTACAAAGAGATTTTTCTGCACTATCGCTTTTTGAAGCAGCCTGCTCAGAGGCCAAAACACTTAACATCTCCCAACTTTTCAAGTCAAGCGATTCGCTACCTTCGCAAGATTGCTGACAAACTGAGTTAGACCTTTCTACCGATATGCTTGATTAGACACATTAAGTTTAATCCTTCTCAAAACACGTATCGCAGAAGGGGAAATAATATTAGAAATTTTCCTAACCTTAACTTTTGCCGTGTCCCATTTTTTTCTACTCCTTAAGACGCTGTAGATTTCTGTTGCCATCCCTTTGAAAACTTTGAGCTTACTGCTCTTTGGGAAATCCAGATCAACCGCAAAATTTGAGCCAAGTCGATTGACGGGTTGCCATGCAGCGCTGACATCAAAGTTAGTCCGCACGTTGTTACCATGAGCGACCATTAACCAGAGTGGCTCAGCAACAATTTGGCAGTTATTGTACTCATTAATTTGAGTATGGCCATATTTAAGGACTGTTTTAAACTCATCGTTGTAAGACTCAATTAAGGAGTAAAACGGTGAGGTCAACCATTCTCTCAGATAAAGCTTTTGTTCACCGATACGATACAAGTAGCCAAACAAGAAGTTAACGAATTCAAACTCTTGCTGTCTAAATTGGGCCTGCACTAGCTGCAAAAAATCTTTTGAAATTGCATCGTCACTATCTAAGCTAGTCGTGATTAGGTATTTGCACTCTTCATTGGTGTGTTCCCTGATAACTCGCCTAACTGAATCTAATAACGTCTCTCTGCTCTCTACATAAACAGGAACAAGCTGAACGCTCGAGCGATATTTTTCAACTTTCTCTTTGAATTGATTAGGCAAAGCTGCATCTAGAAGCATTAACCAAAGGAATTCCTTGTTAGTCTGCGCTTTAACCGATGGAAGGCAAATTTGCTCAAATAGAGCAAACCTCCGATTGAGAAACTCTGGATCGTTGCGATCGCTTCTAGGACGCGAAATCTGCCAGTCTACATTCATCCGAGTGATGACAAAGTGCCTAAACTCCTTCTGCGTCTGCATTAGTCACCTCACTATCTCAATTGGAACAACTGCTTACCCGACCAAGAACGTAGAACTTTTACATTTCGCAGTTCCACCATAAACACTAATGCCTGTCGCGGCAACATCCCTGGCGAAGTTTTGAAAAACCATAGGTTGGGCATCGCTTATTCCTTTCAAGCGAGTACCCAGCACATTCAATAATCAAGCTTTGTCGCTTGCTTTGTAGGGCTTTGGGGCAATAGGGTGAAAAATCCTACCTATCTGATTGGCTAATATACATTAGGAACTTTGCGGTTGTTTACGATTCAAATGCCTAAAGTTAGTGTTTGCATTCCCACCTACAATCGAGAAAGCCTGCTGCCGATCGCCATTCAAAGCGTCCTTCAGCAGACTCTCCAGGATTTTGAGCTAATTATCTGTGACGATGGCTCAACCGACAGCACGGCTGAGATCGTGACTCAAATCAACGACGACAGAATCCGCTACATCCGCCATGCTCAAAACATTGGCAAAAGTAACAATATGCGCTCTGGCTTTGAAGCGGCCATAGGCAAGTATTTTATCAAATTCGATGATGACGATCGCCTCACCCCTGACTTTCTAGCAAGAACTGCGGCAATTCTGGACGAACAGCCTGATGTTGACTTTGTTGGCACCGATCACTGGGTAATTGATATTAATAACGTGCGCGACCAGCAGGTGACAGATGACAATTCCCGCAGGTGGGGACGCACAAATTTAGCTGCTGGAGTCATTCCAAACTTGCTAGAGATTGTATTTGTACAGCAAAGTTTGCAAATTGGTGCAACGTTATTTCGGCGACAAGTGTTAGCAGAACTGGGCTATATGCGCCCTAACATTCAAAATTGCGAAGACAATGATTTACTGGTGCGCTTGGCGCTAGCTGGTAAGAAGGGCTATTACTTGTCAGAACGCTTAATGGAATATCGCTTTCATGCTCAACAACAGGGTATTGGACGAGCAATTCCTTACTTAAAGGATAAAATTCAATATCTAGAGAATTTTCAGTTTGAGTCAGAGCAATTGGAGCAAATTAGGCGATCGCGTCTTGCTGAATCTCAACTTCTTCTAGGATTGCGTCTTATCGAAGTAGGAGAAACACAGGCTGGAAAAGCACTAGTTCGCGTTGGTCAATCTGCTTCACGCTCCAAAGCTTTTGTCGGGTTGGCTCTATCTTTTCTGCCTATGATTTTAAGGAAGCCTACATTCAATCTGTTAAGACAAGTTCAATCGTGAAACCTGACTAACTCATTGGGTCAGTAACATCGCTATCTAAGCGGGTGGGGGGAATCGAACCCCCATCATTAGCTTGGAAGGCTAGAAAATACTCCCATTTCTCAAGGTTTTCAACGGGTTAGATCTTTTTTACAGCCAATTTACAGCCAAAATTGAATTGCTGAGTCAGTCCAACCAGAAAAGCTCTTGTCTCTCATCGAAGCCCAAAACAGAGCAACTCTCAGTCGTAGCAAAACTGTAGTAGTTTGTAACACTACTCACGAGGAGCGTAGAAGGTGCCTTCTACTTCAAAGATGTCATCTTGATTGAGCCGATCAACTTCAACAATCGTTCGCGGCGGATAGGGATTGCCTTCCCAAAGCTCTTCCTGAATTTGATTGACGATGGGGCGATAGCGGTACATGTCTGTTACATAGACAACAATCCGAACTGCATCTTGCAGCGTTGCCCCTTCAGATTCAGCAATAAGCTGCATATTTCTAAATGCCTGTCTAATTCTGCCTTCCGGATCTTCAACCAAGGAATTCGTGGCTGGATCAATTCCACGCATTCCAGCCACGAAGATAAAATCACCCGCTCTAGTCGCTAAACTCCACGTGCCTGTTGGAGTAATTGCTCCTTCTGGCGATAGCGTCGTTACTCCATTGGGAGAAGTCGGTTGGGTTTCCTGGGCTTGAACACTAGGGACTTCAACTAGGACGCTAAGTAGTCCTATAGCAGCAATTAATTGTGTCTTCATTCCGCTCTCTCCTCACAACAACGAGAATTATAAGCAGTAAAAGCTCTGTTCAGGGTATTTTACGACTATTGCGTATTAAGATTTACATCGTTTCTAGAAATAATGGTTAAACGGAGTTGCTTGCCAAAGCAGAACATTCAAATTCTAAAAATATTTATTTATTTGACCGGACGCTACAGAAAATTACTGCCTTAACAGATCAATTGGCACTAAAGCAACTCCTTGAAAATAGGTAGAACGGTTGTCTAGTAGGAATTACGAACTTTGCTAAGCTTATTAAATCTGCCTGGCACCGATTTTATGCTGCTTAGCAAAAGCGCTGTGGTATTCTGCTCGTCAAATTCATTTTGTTCACCAAAGCTTGCTCTAGAATTTTCATCAGGCTATGCAGTTATACTGGCTGAAAGAACCTTAATCCTTAGCCTCACTAGCCTCCGTAGCCATGACTGAATCTGATCAGATTCATCAAGTAAAAAAGGCTCTTCCGGATCTGTGGTTAGAACCGTATAAGAGAATACAAAATTCTATTTGATCAACGGCTGAAACCCAGTGGTAGTTTGACATAAGTTTGCCTTATCATCGCAAAGCCAGAAGAGCCGTAAAAAATTGGCAGAAGCTTCTTTATCATTGGCGTAATCGATGTATAAATACGCAATTTTTGAAGAAAGCGTTGCAGAGAACGCCTCAGAATTTCATTGAACGTGTGATTATTGGTAGTACGACGTTAGCCGTCAGTGTGTCGGCGTACTACTGCTATCAGGCTGTGCGTAATTTGCTACTGGAGAATCTAAAGCAAAACGCATTTCTGCAAGTAGAGCAGAGCGTTAGAGAGATTGATAGTTGGCTTTCAACTCACAAAGCTGCACTAGAGGCGATCGCAAATAGTCCTACCTTCCGAACAATGGATTGGTCGCAGATAGAACCTTACCTGAGATCAGAGGAGCAGAGGCTATCAGAGTTTATCTACTTTGGCATGATTGATGCGAATGGATTTCTCTATACGACTTTGCCTAATCAGCCTCAAGGGGCGATTAATCTGAGGGACCGTAAGCACTTTCAGGAAGCGATGGTTGGGAAAGGCAGTTTGTCTGATCCGCTCATTGCTCGCATTCCGCAAGGGGCACGAGTGGTGGCTTATGCAGTTCCGGTGTGGTCAGGGGTGCCTGAACTTGGCAAGCCACTAGGTGAGGTAATCGGTGCCATCAATGGTGTGATCAGTATTGACAAGATTGTTGAGGTCACAAGCAGCCTAAGGTACGGCGACGACAGCTATGCTTTTGCCCTTAACTCTAAAGGCGAAGCAATTGTTCACCCCAACTCGGCGTTGATGTCAACGATCGAAAAGCCTGCACCAAGCCTCCTTGATGCGGCAGACCAGCACCTAGCAACCGTTGCCCAGTGCATGGTGAACAAGGAACGAGGAATTGAACTACTACCAATAGACGGTATCCCGCAATACGTTGCCTTTGCTTCGCTGCAAGAAGCAGATTGGTCAGTTGCTTTGGTGATTCCCAGGGAGAACATTGAAGCTCAACTCAAACCGCTTGATCTCATCGCAGCAGTCGTAGCAGGACTGGCGATCGCCCTCATTGCGGTTCTTGGGCGAGTTCAAGCTTCAGAGCAAGCCCAGCTCAAAAAGTCTAAAGCGGCCTCTGATGCTGCACGAGAGGCTGCCGATGCTGCCAATCGCGCAAAAAGCGAATTTCTAGCCAACATGAGCCATGAACTTCGGACTCCCTTAAATGGCATTTTAGGCTATGCCCAGATTTTAAGTCGAGCGAAAGCGTGGACAGATAAAGAGCGTAATGGTGTCAGCGTTATCTATCAAAGCGGTTCGCACCTTCTAACATTGATCAATGACATTCTTGATCTTTCAAAAATTGAAGCTCAAAAGCTGAAATTGCATCCCAAATCCATACATCTCCCTTCTTTCCTACAAGGAGTCGTTGAAATCAGCAGCGTTCATGCTGAATATAAAGGCATTGAACTCATTTACATTTCTTCCCCGGATTTGCCAGTAGAGATCAAAGTGGATGAAAAGCGGCTGCGTCAAGTACTGATTAATCTACTGAGTAATGCAATCAAATTCACAGATGCAGGTTCAGTGACGTTCAAAGTAGAGGCGGTTAATCGTGAGCTAGCAGGAGCTAACGATCAGAAGGTAGGGAAATTAGAAACAGTTAACCATTTATCAATTGCTACAATTCGATTTCAAATCGAAGACACAGGAATAGGAATTAGTCAGGAGAATATAAATAGAATCTTCACCCCCTTTGAACAAGTAGAAAACGCAAAATGTAGAAGTGAAGGAACAGGGTTAGGCTTGGCAATCAGTAGCAAGATTGTCAACTTAATGGGTACTCATATTCAGGTACAAAGTCAGCTAGGGAGCGGTAGTATCTTCTCGTTTGAAGCTAGTTTTCCTACTACAAATGCCTGGCTGCAACCAGCAATAATGTCAGGAGATATAATTACTGGTTACAGAGGAAGACGGCGAACCATCTTGGTAATTGATGACAAGAGGGATAATCGTGCTGTAATTATCGGTTTATTAGGCTCAGTTGGTTTTGTTGTAGAAGAGGCTGAAAATGGCAGAGAAGGATTGGCAAAGGTAGCACAGTTGCAGCCTGACCTAATTATTACTGATCTCCTAATGCCCGTGATGGATGGTTATGAGTTCCTGGAACAACTAGATAACTTAGAAGGATTGAAAGATATTCCAGTAATCGTTTCATCTGCCTTTGTGTTTGAGGTAGAGGAGCAGAAGAAATTACACGATAGAGGCAATGATTTTCTTGTCAAACCTGTGCAGTCTGAAGAGTTATTTAAGCTATTAGAGAAGCATTTGAGTGTTGAATGGAAATGTGAACCGTTGTCCTCAATAGGATCAACTTATGGCGGACTATCATCTCCTACAACACTGCACTCGGACATCGTTAATTCAAAATTTGTAGTTTCAAGTCCCAAAGAATTAAAGTCTTTGCTGTCTCTTGCACAACAAGGTCGTATCAAAAAACTGACAGAAGAAGCTCAGAGAATAGGGGCATTAGATCAAGAATTTGCTCAACTCGTTCAGCAAATTCTGCAACTTGCAAAAGGGTTTCAAGCGGAAAAAATAGAGCATCTTATTCAAGAACATATTATCAGCAACATGGGGAAGAACGACTTTTATGAGGAAAACCGAGTTGATCTTGGTAGTAGATGATGCCCCTACTGACCTTGAAGTCGTTTCTGAATTTTTGCACGACGCAGGCTTTGAAGTTGCTACCGCTATCAATGGTGAAAGAGCGCTTAAACAGGTGCAATATTGTTTGCCAGATTTAATCCTGCTGGACGTAGTAATGCCAGAAGTTGATGGATTTGAAATCTGCCGTCGCTTGAAAACAAAGGAGGAAACCCAAGACATTCCAATCATCTTCATAACCGTCTTATCCGATGAAGTAGATCGGGTGCGAGGATTAACGTTAGGTGCGGTTGATTACATCACAAAACCATTTCAGCAGGAAGAAGTGCTTGCGCGGGTCAATATTCATCTAAAATTGCGTCGGCTCAACATTACCCTAGAACAGCAGGTGCAAGAGCGCACCGCTAAACTTCAACAGGCACTTCAGTTTGAAGCACTATTAAAACGCATTACCGATAAAGTTCGTGACTCCTTGGACGAGCGGCAAATCCTTCAGACAGCAGTACAAGAGTTGGGTCGAGGATTGAAGGCAAATTATTGTGACACTGAAATTTATGATCAGCAGAGAATTTCTGTCACCCACTACGAATACGGTACTCAAACTTATTCCAAGCCAAAACGACTAATTGCCCTATCCGATATTCCAGAAGCTCATAAAGTTTTATGCCTAGGATCGTGTCTTCAATTTTGTCAAATTGTATCTAGTTCTTACCCTTCTACCCAGAATCAGCAAAGCACCTTAGTTTGTCCCATTATTGATGACCACGAACTGATTGGCGATTTATGGCTCTTTCGACACGCTGAAGAATGGTTTGATGAATCTGAAATTCGATTGGTCGAGCAGGTTGCTAATCAGTGTGCGATCGCCATCCGACAAGCACGGCTCTACAGAGTTGCCCAAACTCAAGTCCAGGAATTAGAACGATTGAACCGCCTAAAAGATGATTTTCTAGACACAATTTCTCACGAACTTCGTACACCCGTTACTAATATCAAACTGGCAGCTCAGATGCTAGGAATTAGACTTCGACAACCAGGAGCTTCGAGTACTGATCCTGCGATTACTCAGTATCTCCAAATACTTCAAAATGAATGCGAGCGAGAAATGCAACTAGTCAATGACCTGCTGGATTTATCACGACTAGAAATTGAAGCAGAAGCCCTCGTATTGAATTCAATATTGCTTCAGAACTGGTTGCCTCAACTAGTAGAAGGATTCTCTGAACGCATTGGAAGACAACAGCAACGTTTGGAGCTTCATATTCCGTCTCACTTACCGCCTTTAGTGTCCGATCTAGCAATACTGGAGCGCATCTTCACAGAACTGCTAAACAATGCCTGTAAATATACTCCTCCTGGAGAGCAGATTCAGATTACAGCCCAAGCAACGTCAGCAGAGATGCGGGTTAGCGTCAGTAACTCAGGAATAACATTACCCGAAGCTGAGCGAGCACGTGTCTTTGACAAGTTCTACCGTGTTCCTAACGCTGACCCGTATAAGCATGGCGGGACGGGTTTGGGATTGGCGTTAGTCAAAAAATTAGTTCAGCTACTGCGTAGTACGATTCGAGTGGAAAGCGGATCAAATCAGACAACTTTCACCGTTACGCTACCCCTAAACTTGGAATAATTGATGCAATGCTGACCTGTGCTTTTGCTGAACAGTGGCAATTTCCGAAAGAGTATCGGTGTGAGTGGCGGCTAGTTTATCCTTAGTCCCTGCCGCCAAAGGGTTTTCTTCTAACCGACTACGGTCGCAAAAGTTTCGAGATCGCGAAGATACACTGCATCTTCACCTCGTAACTTCCGCCGCTGAATTCCTTCCGGTACCTTGAACGATAAATCCTTCATGAGTACAGCTTTTTTCTTATGAAGTGTGTAGACTCTTACCCCTTCAAGGTTGAGCACGACATCCTTTTGCTCTGCTGTCCTCTCCTGCTGCTCAGTTGAAACTTGATCAAACAATGCTGATGGATTCCAACCGATCGCAACTGCCCCATCTGGAACTGGAAGGTGCCACAGGTTCAGGTAGCTCGAATTTCGATAACTCTGACTATCCTGCCAGAGATCAAAAAAGGGTACTGCTCTACCTACAGAAAACTGTTCTGCATTTCCCTGATTGAAGGACAAGGGGGGTGAGATAACTGAACTCACTGCCGGAACCGCATACGCAGCATGAACAGTTGTGCTACTGCGATCCCAAGCGTAAAGTAAAGAACCTCCACCGATATACATCACTCCAAACCAAAAGACTGCCCACATCAAAACCGTAACGATCGCATCCAAAGTTTCAACGCTCATAAAAACCTTGCTCCTTACGAGTAGCTGTGTTCGGTGTAGCGATAGAACACACCTTTCGAGTACTAGGAGCATTACGAGCGAGTCAAGGAAAATCTTGATAAGTCCTAAGCGTGAGCGCTACATCAACAGGCGACCGCAGCGATCCAGCAAAGAACCTGAAGCATTTTTTGTCCTTTCCCCCGGCGATCGTTCTCAAGTGAGAGAGGCTCCAACGTGTCAAGAGTGCGACAAAGGAGCAGCGAAGCGAACTCTTGACATGTTGGAGTGCCCACTACCCTACTGAAGCGGGGGAAGGAATTCCCAGCCCTTCTCTTGAAATAGTTCTTGAAAGCGTCAACCCAAAATCATTACTCTGTCCATACTTTCAGGGCACGGGTAGAAGAGATTGCTTCAAGGCAAGAGACCATGCTGGGTAAAGCTTCTACGGTTTTCAAGCGAGAAGGTTTCCAGGGTGGCTCTGAAGGGTGATAACAAAACCCCTTCAGGGAGTAAACCTCACATGGTTATTCTCCGATGACTCAACCCAACGCTCTGCTTACAGAAGGAGATCTCACTCAGTTTATTGGCAGTGAGACGCTCTACCAACATCCAGGGTTTAACGTTCGCTATACCGAAGGGGTTCGCTATGTTGCTGAACGTGGTGGAGCCTACTGGCTGATTGATGCGATCGCCTCCTGGCAAAGTGACCCGCGCATCCGAGGTGATCAGATGCTCCAGGGCATCCAGTTTTGGACACTCACGGTAAACTCTGATCGCTCTGCACAGCTTATGTGTGAGCGAGACCAAGGAGATGTCGCTGTCACCCAGGACATTCCTTTCACAAACTTTCCGCTCCAAAGCTTAAAGCTGTACTACCAGCAGGGAGTACTGTTTCTGCCGTCGGAGTATTAGGAAGTGCAACGTCAGTGAATCAAAACCATGCAGGAGCATAGAGAACCAAAGGTTCTGTATGCTTTACCCTGCATGATCTCTTAGCCTTGGCTTGGAAAAAGATTAGGAATAGGGGAAAAACGTTTACCAATTCCAGGGAAAGATGCCCTTCACGTCTTTGGACGCATCTTCAACCGTATCTACAATCTGAACGTGTTTCTGCGATCGATTGCCTTCAATTGGCGTTGCCTTGAGTCTATGAGTCGCAGCCGTTTCACCGACAATGTAAGCGGTTTGGGCATCTTGAGGGAGCGTCGTGCGATCGCCCTCTCTGCCGCCAGTTTCCTTATACAGTTCTTCGGTGCTGCACCCAAACAGCGATCGCGTCATTTTTTCAGTCGCATGGGCTTGGGTCTTTTTGTCGCCGCCCTTATCTTGAACCGTTTGCGTAAAGTCTTTTCTGACCGTCTTTCCGTCAACTCGCCCTCGCACGGGCTGCGAGTTTCCGAGGAGACTTAGTTGTGATTCCTGAGAGTTCTCCTCTGGTTGCTGTCCGAACCAGTTCAAAAAACCCATGAGCCTTACCTCTTTCCTCTGATGTGAAGTCTACCGATAGCAATTGCTCTAGACCGAGCTTGATTAGCTCCAGTCCATTGGGGAGCATAAGGAACTCCTCAACGATCTGATGGCGGTATTCGTAGTCCCAATCGTCAGGGGTGAAATTGAAGGTGGAGAGAATAAGAGTGTAGGCATCGAGTAAGCCGATTTTGGCGTTGAGCGCCCGAAACCGACAAAGTGCCTTTTCCCAAGTGACTTTACGGCGAAGGTCGCCAAAGTCTTTTCTGATCTCTGTCTTAAACAGCTCAGGCTGAATGACCGACCGCTTAAACCAGCAGTGATCTTTCCACTCTTCAAATACCCGCTCTTTGAGTTCTCGCAGTTTCATAGCTAATCGCACGAGTAAGGCTGTGCCTGTATTGTACCTATCACTCTTATTGACTGATGAAGTAGAAATCGTAGGTCACAGCGGTTCTGTCTGTCCGATCGACCACAAGCACAATGAGTAAACTTTGTGGGTCCCACTTGGCGCGGTAAGCTGCCCCACTTTGGTTAATCCAGCAGGTGGGGGACTCACTCAAGATGGCATTCACGGTATCGATCGGTATAGGGAATGCCTGATTGATCAGAGCATTCAATTCTTCACGGTTAATTCCTGTGCCGCGATCGCGCCCTTCACAAGGATCGGGGCCACGAGCAGCGGCGGCTGGTGCAGATGTAAAGAACATACTGATGGCAACGAGGAGAACTGTTGGGATGGAGCGAAGAAACTGCATGGTTCGGTTCCTCCTTGAAAAGCTTCTGGTGCAATGTCGTGACTGCTAACCCTAAACAGGGCTGTCTTGCTTATTTGAACTCGACTAATTTTCATAGTGATGAAAAGGGATGAGAGAGCGAAGGGGAGCCTACTGGAATCTGCTTGAGACCTCCAAGAAGCGCTTGATTCAAAAATACCATACTTATGCATTTATGCACTAATGCATTAAAACATTTTTGTCTGCCTGAAAATCAACTGTGGCAGAATGGCTTGAGATTTACTGCATACTTAATGTGCCTGAAGAAGATAAGCCAAGGCTTTTTCGTGCCTACATTCCACCTCGTATTGATTTTTTGGTACGGGCGATCGCCCCGCTTAAAAATGGTGGTAAGGACTGGAATCTCAGCGATGTCCTGACTGAAGCGCTTGAGGACTGGCTGAATAAAGCGGAAAATCGGACGCTAATTGAGCGTCACAACTTGAAGCAGGCATTAAGAGAGAAAATGGCCTCTAACAAAGAACTGGAGTAAGGCCTTGCTAACACTTGCTTTTATGTAGGAGGTTTGCCATACAACAGTCTTCTAGCTGGTTGGAATTCATTCTTCTTCTATAAGCTTGGTTCTGTCAGACGGAACTTTCACTAGATGGGGCAATGTTCAAATTCTGTATGTATACCAGAAGGAGAAATGAGCGCAAAGATTGAAATCTTCAAATATTCTCTAACTCAATCTCGATTGAGATTATTTCTTTCTCAATTCCTTCTCGCTCTTCTTCAAGCTGCTTAAGCTCGTTCTCTAGCTTGAAACGACTTGAAGAATTAGTTTCAAGAGCGAAAGCTTTCCTAACACGACGTATTCTTTCGCAGTATATACTGTATTCTTCCTGATATTCTATTAGTCTAGTGTGCAGCCTTTGGGTAGGTGTAAAGAAGTTAGTATCATTCTTTCGTTTCTCATCCTTCCTATCAGTTTTTGGTTCTATGCCATTCAAAAGATCTTCAACAATGTACTCTTTAATACTTCCTTCAGGAATAATCGTCTTATGCCCTATTTCCTCGAGTCGTAGAAGATGTTGGTAACTTACTGCAATTTTTCTGTTATCAGGTAAAACCACTCTCTGCTCAATGTCTAAGTTTGGGATTGTTCCATGAACCCTTTCAAAGTCGGAACGTACTATAGATAGGAGGTCTCGTCTTGTCTTTCGTTTTCCACTTATAGATATAGAAATTTTTCTTTCTTCATAATCAGATTTTATTAAAGCTTGATTTTCCTCCCTGCCTAAAATAACCCCTCCTCTCCAATACATATTCTTATAAATCAAGGTGTGTGTCCGAACAATGAATCTTGATATTATACTAGTTGGGAGAAAATCATAATGATATTCAAAATTGAGAGTTTGAGAATCATCCCAAGTCATCAAAACTTCCTCTTTAGGAAGTAAATCAGGCATCAAAAATTGCTGATTATTAGAGTTGTTTAATTCAAAGCAGAGATCAAATCTTTTCATCATTTGAATAATGAAAAAATGAGTTTCTGATGGATATCTTTTCCTATCCAAAATGTTTTCAAGCTGTTCAACATTTAATATTCCTTTATTTTCAAATAGATGGTCAGAGTTCAGAATGCGGTATACACCCTCAGTTATCCATTCAGGATTCAAAATGTTTTTGTCTCTTAAACTTAAGTCATCCTGGTAGTGTAGTGCAATTCCAAGGTCATGCAGCAAGTCAATAAGAAATTCCTGTTCCGTTCTTTGGGAAACGCCTTCTCTCGAACATATTCCGACAAACTCATTGTATGGAATATAATCTTTGTTTGATTCCTCAAGTTGATTCTTAACTCTAAATTGGCTTTCAAGCCAAGGAGTTTCAATGTGTTCAAGATGACTTATCTCTTCTACAATCAAATCACTTAATTCATCAATCCCTATGCCTTCTTTGCATGAGATGTACACGAACGACTTGATATTTAGGTATTTTTTGAGTAACCCTCGCCTATCTATTTCTAACTTATGCTCATCAACTTTGTTAATAGCAACAATGATCGGAGAACCCTTTCCGAAACTTTTGATTAACTGAAGCCAGTATTCTATTTTTAGGTCTTGTTCTCCCTGACGAGCATCAACAACAAGAACATACAAACTTCGTCTAGTTAAGAAGAATTGGTGAGTTGAACGTATAATTTCCTGTCCACCAAAGTCCCATATATTCAATCTAATTTCGCTTGATTTCACAGAAACGAATTTTTGTTTGTTAATGCTTATTCCTTCTGTTTTATCCTCATCTTGATTAAACTTTCTATGTACTAATTGGTTCAATAATGAAGTCTTACCCGCACCAGCTTCACCGACAATTAAAATCTTCACCTCGCTAGAATACTTTCTATTCTTTGCGTTTTTATGTTGCATATAAAACTGAACAATCTCAGAAGGTTCATCCCTCTCTAGAACCTCCGGAGGTATATAAACGTTAAATTTATTGTCATGTATCCAGAATCCAGTTAAGTTCTGCAATTTCTGAATTTCATTAGGTAACTCAGTTAACTGATTATCGTAGACATAAAAACGTTCGAGCTTCTCCAAATCTCCTATTTCTGGCGGTAACTCAATCAACCTATTTGTCCTCAAGTAAAGTTCCTTCAGCTTCTTGAGCTTGCCAATCTCCTGAGGAATAAATTTTAGCTTATTGCAAGCTAAATCAAGAACTTCAAGATCAACTAGCTTGCCAATTTCTGGAGATATTGTCTCAATTTTGTTGCCATGTAGATATAACCTCTTAAGGTGAGTAAGATTTCCTATCTCTGGCGGCACTTCTGTCAAGTTTTTAAATGGTAAATCTATGGTTTCATTTTTGGTTTCTTCGTTTCTTTTGATAACTTCTAAAAATTGTTCAATGTCCATTTTATTTTACAAAATTGTACGTGGATGCAGAACCATCTATAGTTTTCAGAGATTAGTGTCTGATTTTTGAATCTAAACCAATAACTTTGTACAACAGTCTTACTTTTCTATATCTGTCAAACAATTAGCTTGCTTTTGATAAAATGAGACATCACCAAGAAGAATTATCTAAAAAATCTCGAAAAACATCTTGCTTCCATATAAACCATTCCGTCGCATTTTTTCTCGCAAAGGCTACTGCGTAAGCACAGAACTTATGGAGATTTGGGATTTTGCACTATGCCTACTTAGATTGAGAGTTGGAAAGAACTTGCTTATACACATTGCTCCCTTCTCAAGGAGAATGATTAGGAATAGAGGCAGTTAATAGTTATACAAGATAAAATACCCTCGTTTTGAGTAGAGGAGCTTCATTAAAACTTTAGGTTTGTGCTTACTTCTGCCGTTGTACTTAGCTGTAGACTTAGGATAACTTGCCGCTCCGGAGAACAGCCTTTGTTCTCCCGAGAAATTTTTGTAACTTCATCTAGCCATTCGACAGATGAAGATTGCGTGAATCCTAAGGATAGTACCTTCCTTAGGGTTTTAGAAAGTTATCTACCAGCCAGTGCTTCCCTTTCTAATGAATCGAAGCGGTCTTGGGTGCCAGCTGTAGTTGTTCAATTGTTACTATGACGTTAGCTTTTAATTCTTCTGTTGAAAATCGTTTGTCAGTTTGGCTAAAGCAAAACTTTAGTTCGGGAAACCTTTTATTTGAGACTTATTGTTACTATGACGTTAGCTTTTAATTCTTCTGTTGAAAATCGTTTGTCAGTTTGGCTAAAGCAAAACTTTAGTTCGGGAAACCTTTTATTTGAGACTTTTGGTAAATGGGTAAGAAACGAAAAGTTTCTGGAGTTAAGCCCTCATATTACTGAGTTTGAGGACAAGCCTAATCATTGCGAAATTCTATCTGAGCAACATCCCGTTAAGTACTGTTTGACTTACTTGCCCCCAGATACCGAAAGTTCCATTACATTACAACGAAGTATATGGAGCTATAGTGTAGTTCTAAGAGGGGAAGGGGAAGTTGTAAGATGTTCTTTAGAAGGAGAAAAGCTATTGGAATATGAGATTCTAAAGTATATACAAGGTGGAATCATTCCTAAGCCAATGGGGCAAATGTACAGAATTCGCAACTCTGCCTCATTTGAACCATTAATACTTCTCGATTTTTACTATCCCAACTTTCAAAATAGAGATAATACTCAGATGTTTGAACCTAAGCTAAGTTCCTATGTACCATTCAACGAACATAAAGCTACAGAAACTCATGTAATCATTCCTATAATTCCTAAGCCATCCTGCTCAGACATCAGTTCAATGATAACTGCATATTACGAAGAGCAAGCAAGTGAATATGATGATCTCGATTCCGCGCATAGCAAGCGAAGTTTGTACCTGGAAACGATTAACAGTCTCGTTGGAAATGATTTAAAGAGTCTCAGGAATGTGAGCAAGCTGCTTGAGATCGCTTGTGGTACAGGAAGGAGGGCTATTGAAATAAGAGATATGAGCGGCTTAAGATATGAGATATTAGGTGTAGATATAAGTCAACACATGTGTAACATTGCAGCATTAAGGGGAATTGAGAAGGTAATCAATTCTGACTGGACAACAGTAAAATTGGAGGAATACGAGCAATTTGACGCTGCTACCTTTTTGTATTCATTCGGGCACATTTCTAGTCATAAAGATCGAGTAGCCTCTCTGAGAAAAGTAGGTAAGCACTTGAAGCTAAATGCTCCTCTGTATCTAGATGTGTTCAATATAGATGATCAAAATGAGTGGGGAAAGGAAATCAAAGAAAAATATATCGAGAACGACTTAGGTAGTTTTGGATATGACGTGGGAGATGTGTTTTATAAGAAGATAAATGGGAAGGCAACAAGCTATCTTCGCTATTTTGGAAAAGATGAAATTTGCGATTTACTTACTAGTTGTGATTTTTTAGTAGAAAGCGTTCATTATGTCGGTTATGCAGAATCTTCTGGAAAATTATTAGAACAAGCAGATCAAGGAAAATTTTTTATCAAAGCTCTTAATAAGAGAGGGGCTTAATGATTATAATGTATGAAAAATTGAGCTGTTAATTTATTCATAACTGTAAGATTCGTTCAATTTCATTCATCTGGTCACTAATTTGTCCTAGTTTGACTTCTTCGTCTAACAAATGCTGTTCTAACTGAAATTTAGTTGCTGTGCTAGCCTCAATTACTGAATCTCGACGTAGACGGTTTACTTTTTGGCTCCGAAGGTTCCACTCCTCCTGTAACATATTTAGCTTTTGTTGGAGCCGCCATTTCTGTCCAGATGTCAAGGATGATTCAATGGTCTCGATAGAAGAAGGGGTACTTACAGTAATTTTTTCATTTTTCACGCAGTAGCACAAGGGAAAGTTGTCACCAAGATTAAGCACCTTCTTAACGAAAGGGTGCTGAAGACCATTCGTTACATGCGGTACTTGATTAAAGAGATAAATTAAGACATCTAGAATTCTAACGCAGCCATCTTGATTAACAGTCGCTTTTCCTTGTAATGCCTCTATCAAACAATTAGTAAAAACACTATAAGGTTCTCCTGTGTAGGAATATTCGTTATCCCTAGAGGAAGCTATGATTACTCTTCCACTTCCGCTCTCTAGCAGATCAACCAGCTCCGTTGGCATTGATGATTTGACAAATATCATGCCCGAATCTTTTAATGCAGGAATACCTCCTGCATGGCAACAATCAAGCCATACAGTTAGCTTCTTCGCATGAATCGTTTCTACTTTTTGTGTGAAATCTAACCCTGATATTGTAGTTTCTCTTCTTTTAAGTGGATTGTAGTCATTAGGCACTAGAAAGTACTCTTCTTCATCCTTGATGTAACCGCCATGTCCAGAGTAGTAAATGAAAACAGTTGCATCTAAATTCTGATTAACCTGACTAGCCAACCAGTCAAAAGCATTTAAAATACCTTGCCGACTCGCGCTCACATCGCAAAGTAGTTTAACCTGCTTTGAAGGATAACCTGCCTGGTTAAGATTGATGAGTAAGTCACGGACAGCGGTAGCATCTTTCACAGTAACTGGTAGGTCAGCTCCCGTGCCAATTAGCAAAGCATACCCATTTGAAAAGACTCGGTTCGTCATAATTTGTCCGAGTTGATAAACCAGTTGAAGATTATTATCTTGTCTAGTCTATTCTGGGATAATACAGTGAATACACGTAGGCATTGACAGATCAAACAATCTTTACAAAAATCTTCCGTTGGAAATACTGCCAATTCTAAGAAATTCGGATTCGCTCAATTTCATCGAGGCTCACTGCATCTCCACGTCGATCATAAAGTGCAGTAGTACGAATATCCTCATGAGCTGCTATCCGCTGTGCTAAATCTCTGCTGCCACCATTACGGAGGAAATTAGTAATGCCGCTTGCCCGAAAAGAGTGGTTACAGGCATCGGTACTCACTCCAGCAATTTCTGCCCGTCGCTTAATCATTGCCCATGCTTCCTGCCGTTGAAGGCGATCGCCCGTTAGCTTCCGGTTCTTACCAGGAGAGGTCTGAAAAAGAGGAGCATCCTTTTGCTCTCGTAAACCTGTTTTGTCTAGGTAAAGGTCAAGATATTCCTCAGCCTTGTGATGCACAGGCAGCTCATGATACCGGCCGCCCTTCTCGTGGAGTCGAAACCAATAGCGCTTTCCCTTGGGAAAGTAGTCCTTCACATTCATCCCCAAAACCGCGCTGATTCGAGCAAAGCTGTAGAACATCACACCAATCAAGGCGCGATCACGAAGTCCAATAATAGACGAAGTATCAATACTTCCTAGAAGCTCTACCATCTCCTCATCAGAAAGCACTGGAGTCTTCCCGCACTTCACTCGATGTTTGATGCCTCGCACTTCTGCCCCAGGACTCCTGCTCAAAACCTGCCCCTCTACCAACCAGGCAAAAAGAGAGCGAATTGCAGAGAGATGTTGATTGACCGTAGGTGGCGAACCTGGATGACGTTCTATATAGGCAGCGATCGCCAGTGAGCTGATGTCCGTAAGACCCATACCCCTTCCTTCACACCACTCAAGAAATTGTCTGATTGCCTGTGCATAGGCTGCTCGTGTGTTTTCATTGCGAATGCTGACCAGGAAGAACTCGATAAAGCGTCGGCTTGCTCGCTCACCCGCATTCAGAACAATTGGCGGAATAGTCAAACGTTCATTCTTGTACGTTACAGAATGAGAGGAATGTAATACAGGTTCGTTGACCATAAGCATCCCTTGAAAAAGGTAAATTTCTTACGGAGAAAGACTATTACATAAAGAGGGATTATGTAATATACAATCCGAGAGGGGAAGGAGTTAATTTCGATGGCGGCAATTTAATCGCCGGGGACTCATCGCCAGTAAGAAAGCGATCGCTTGTCTGGTCAACTTGCAATTGCCCTCATCGCTGATATAGTCGTCGGCAGGTATTTTCATTTTTTGCTCAGCCGTACCAAGAGTCGCGAATGACCACGACACCAGACATCCGCCCCGAAAAAACCAAGCTCGTCAGGATGAGCAAGTTGGCGCTGAGCTTTCCGTCCTTGCAAAGTGCTCCTGGGGTGTCTCCTTGGGATCAGCACCAGCTCGACTCCTGGGCATCTACGCCGATTTCCCACGGTGAACGCTGTACAGCTCAGTTTGTACTTTCAGTTTGGGGACATACCACAGTGAAAGACTGTCCTTGGAAATGTGGGCCATTCGATTTCATCGAAGCTATCTCGGTGTGGAATGATGACCATCGCAGCGCATTTCAGGCATGGGTGCAAGATCCTTGGTGGCCTTAATCTCTACCCCTCCCAGGAGGCAATAAATAGTCTGCTCGGTATCTCCCTGCTATAGTCATCCCCATGCCGAAACAAACCTCTCTATTCTCCGATAGCCATTACGCCGATTTCCTCAATGGGCTAAAGCAGCGTATTCGCTCGGCTCAGGTAAAAGCGGCACTTGCAGTCAACCGGGAGCTGATTCATCTCTACTGGCAGATTGGTCATGAGGTTCTCACTCGGCAGCAGGAACAGGGTTGGGGTGGCAAGGTCATTGAACGTCTGGCTAAGGATTTGAAGCGGGAATTCCCTGATATCGCAGGATTTTCCCAAACAAACCTGAAATATATGCGGACGTTTGCTGAGAGCTACAGCGAAGAAGAAATTAGTCAACGCTGCGTTGACCAATTACCCTGGCGACACAATATTGTTCTATTTACAAAGCTCAAAGAGTCAGAAACTCGGTTCTGGTACGCGCAAAAGGCGCTTGAATATGGCTGGAGTCGTGACATTCTGGTAATGCAAATCGAAAGCAATCTTTTCGATCGCTTGGGTGGCGCGATTACGAATTTTGAGCGATCGCTTCCTACTCCCCAATCCGACCTAGCCCAGCAGCTCATTAAAGATCCATACAATTTCGACTTCCTAACGCTAACCGAAGAGGCTCAAGAACGAGAGCTAGAACGCGCTCTCATCCAACATATCCGCGAGTTTTTGATGGAGTTAGGTTTGGGGTTTGCATTTTTAGGAAGTCAATATCCTCTGATTGTCAGTAACAAGGAGTATCGACTCGACCTGCTTTTCTACCACGTCCATCTTCACTGCTATGTCGTCATCGATCTCAAGATGGGCGAATTCGAGCCGCAACACTCAGGACAAATGAGCTTCTATGTGGCTGCTGTCGATAACTTGCTTCGGGGCGATCGCGATGATCCCACAATCGGTATCATCCTTTGCAAATCACAAGACAAGACGATAGTCGAGTATGCACTCCAAGGTAGCCAGCAGCCTATTGGTGTTTCTACTTATCAACTTCAGTCTAAACTTCCTCCTAACTTTCAAGAAAATCTTCCTACAATCGAGCAGCTAGAGATGGAACTAAGCAATGCTGTAGAAGAAATAGAAGACGATAGGCATCTGGAGTACAGGGTAAGCGCATCTCAAAAGCTATTGACAGCTAAGGTTCGCGTTCTCGCTGGGGTCAGGCAACGCTGCTGCTAATACTCGTAACATGAAGTCATCATCCATTGCGGCTCGCTTAGATTTCTGTCT
>Ga0224723_1000436_pt1 | contig 28523 bp, 29 predicted proteins | sample Balambano_FR2_Me_FD_161647 | JGI IMG/M metagenome (GOLD analysis project Ga0224723, IMG submission 161647) | Freshwater sediment microbial communities from Lake Towuti, South Sulawesi, Indonesia - Balambano_FR2_MetaG | ecosystem: Environmental > Aquatic > Freshwater > Lake > Sediment | place... | reverse complement strand
TGCATAAATTCTACAATGGTAAACTTTTCCATAGAAGCCTCGTTGCTGGGTAGGGTTGTTTTTGCAAACTAAGTCTACTCTCCTTTCGAGGCTTCCTCTCTTGTCCGATCTCCTGTCCGAAGGTCAGAGATTCCCACTTGACAACTCATCCCCCTCTCATGTAAACTGCAAGAGTAATTAAATTCCAAAGAAAGGAGTCGCACTTCAAATGATTTTAGAAAACCGACAAGACCGCAAACCTGAAATAAATGTATTGTCTCGAAGTGCGCCTATTGACCATTCTTAGGTCTCCCTTGTGTTCTCACAAGCCACGGTGCATTTCGCATCGTGGCTTTTTTGTTGCTTCGTGCAGGCCATAGACAAAAGACCGTAGACCGTTTTTCACCGTCCACCGTCCCGGTCTACCGTCAACCTACCAACCTTCAACCTGAAACCTGACACATGGAACTCACAACATGAACTTATCCTTCAAATCCTACTACAACCTTCTCGCTGACCACATCCGCCCACAACGCGGACGATTCACTTGGCTTGCCATTTTACTGTTCGGCAGTATCGGCTTGCGGATTTTTGCTCCGCAAATCATGCGCGAGTTTATTGATTCCGCACTTGCTGGTGAAGCGCTTCAAACTTTAACTTGGACTGCTCTTGCTTTCATCAGCATTGCTTTAATTCAACAAGTGGTCGCCATCGGAGTCACATGGCTTGGCGAAAATGTCGCATGGACTGCCACAAATGCGCTTCGTGCCGAACTCGCCGAACATGCTTTGCATCTCGATATGAAATTCCACAACGACCACACCCCAGGTGAATTAATTGAACGCATTGATGGCGACGTCACCGAGTTGGCAACTTTCTTTTCACAATTTGCCTTGAACTTAATCGCCAATGGTTTGTTGATGATTGGTATTTTGATTACTTTATTCATTGAAGATTGGCGTGCAGGTTTGGCATTCACAATTTATTCGTTCCTAACAATTTTCATTTTAGGAAAAGTGAAAGACATCGCCGTGCCACATCAAAAAGCAAGACGTGAAGCCGAAGCACAATATTATGGCTTCATCGAAGAACAACTTGCAGGCACAGAAGATATTCGTTCCAGTGGTGCAGTAGACTTTTCAATTCGTGAGTTGTTCCGACATCAAAGTGAAATTTTGACTCACAATCGCAAATCACATTTCAAAAGATGGATCATTGAAAATGCGATGGGTTTTGCACTTACATCAGGTGTGCTAATTTCTATCGTGAGTGGATATTGGCTTTTCACAGCAGGTCTCGTCACCATCGGCACAGTTTATCTTTTCGTGCATTACATGAATTTGCTTGAAGAACCATTTTGGGCAATGACTCATGAAATCGAAAGTTTTCAAACCATCGGCGCTTGCGTAGAAAGATTAACTGAATTCAAAGCATTGAAACGCGAAACAAAAAATGAAATAGGCTTGGATATAAATTCACATCCACTTGATTTGAAATTTGATGATGTAACTTTTTCTTATACTGAATCTGATGCAGTTCTTTCGCGCCTCTCCTTTGACCTTCGTGCTGGTTCTGTACTAGGATTATTAGGTCGTACGGGAAGCGGCAAAACCACCATCGCACGCTTGGTTTTCCGTTTGTATGATGTCAATGATGGCAGTATAAAAATAAATGGTGTAAACATAAAAGATTTATCTCTTGACTCATTACGAAAAAACATCGCCATCGTCACTCAAGATGTGCAATTGTTCAAAGCATCGATTCGTGAAAACCTGACTTTCTTCAACAGAACAATTTCTGATGAAAAGATTATCAGCACACTCGAAGAACTCGAGCTTGGCGATTGGTATAAAAATTTACCGAACGGTTTGGACACTGAACTCGAAACAGGATCAAGATCGTTGTCTGCGGGTGAAGCGCAACTGTTGGCATTCACGCGAGTCTTTTTGAAAAATCCAGGCTTGGTGATTTTGGATGAAGCATCTTCTCGCCTTGACCCTGCAACTGAAGTCAAACTCGAAAACGCGATAGATAAACTTTTGAAAAATAGAACTGCCATCATCATTGCACATAAATTGGATACAGTCCAACGCGCCAATGACATTTTGATTTTGGAACGTGGCAATGTGCTTGAATATGGGGTTCGTAAATCGTTAGCAGAAGATTCAAGTTCACGCTTCCATCAACTTCTGCAAACTGGTATGGAAGAAGTATTGGCATAAATGATTTTGTAGGGGCGGGGTTTCCCCGCCCAACTCGGGGCGAGAGAACCTCGCCCCTACGAAGAAAGAATTAAAAATGACTGAAACAACCCTCACACAACAAGAACTCAACACCCCCTCCCTTCCCGCATGGAAAGTGATTTGGGAAATGATTCGCTTCCGCCCATGGCTAGACTTCGTTGATTTTATATCCGTCGCTCTTATCCGCTTTTGTTGGCAAATTGCACCTGCATTAATCATCAAAGCATTTTTTGATTATGTCACAGGTGCAACACAACTCACATTTGGGATATGGGCTATCGTCGCCTTTTTAGTCGCCACGTGGATTGGGCGTGTCATCGCCAGTTACGGATTTTATTATGCCGATGTTCCCATCTTCGCTGAGATGAATACTTTGATGCGAAAAAATTTATTGACGCATATTTTGAAACGTCCAGGTGCATCACAACTTCCTGATTCGCCAGGTGAAGCAGTCAGCAGATTCAAAACCGATGTTGACCAAATTCCGTTGTTTGTGATTCTCATCAACGATATTCTCGTCGGTATCGCCATCATCGTTTATGCAATTTTCTTGATGGCTCAAATCAGTGTTTCTGTTACAGTGATGGCATTGATTCCATTAATCATCGTTGGCATCATTGCAAACATCGCCACAAAACGAATCGAGCATTATCGCACTGCCTCGCGTCAAGCGGCAGGCAATGTCGCTGGATTCATTGGTGAATTTTTCGGAGCCGTACAAGCCATTAAAGTTGCAACTGCTGAAAAAAATATCATCAACCATTTTCATAAAATCAATGATGAACGTCGTGTGTTAACTGTCCGCGAAAAATTATTTGATGATGTACTCGGTTCCATTTATCGCAACACGTCTACACTTGGCACAGGCGTTATCTTAATTCTTGTTGGTCAATCTATGCGCGAAGGAAATTTCACACTTGGTGATTTTTCGCTCTTCGTTTATCTGCTCGTCAGCATGGGTGATCTCACAACTTTTGCTGGCATGTTGTGGGCGCGTTACAAACAACTTGAAGTTTCCGTCAAACGCATGTATCGCCTCATGGAAAATGCTCCGCTTGACGCACTCGTCAAACACAGCACTGTGGATTTTTCAGCACCATTGCCTGAAGTTAAATATGATGAAAAAACCGCCTCAGACCAACTGGAAGAATTGGTCGCTGACCATTTGACATTTCACTACCCTGATTCATCCAACGGCATCGCAGACATTTCTCTGAAAATAAAACGCGGCTCATTGACAGTTATCACAGGTCGCATTGGTTCTGGCAAAACAACTTTGTTACGAACATTACTTGGTTTATTACCTGCTGATTCTGGTGAAGTGAAATGGAACGGAAAATTAATTCAAGATGCAAGTAATTTTTTCATCCCACCACGATGTTCATATACAGCACAAGTTCCACGCTTGTTTAGCAATACGTTACGAAATAATATTTTGCTTGGCATGAACAAAAGTGACGATGAAATTTATCAAGCCGCCAAACTCGCCGTCATGGACAGAGACCTTGAACAACTCGACGACAATCTCGAAACGATGGTCGGCGCACGCGGAGTCAAACTCTCTGGTGGTCAAATGCAACGCACAGCCGCCGCCAGAATGTTCATCCGCGAACCTGAACTCGTTGTCTTTGATGATTTGTCGAGTGCATTAGATGTTGATACCGAAAAACAACTTTGGGAGCGAATCTTTGAATCAGGTAAAGAAATGACCTGCTTAGTCGTATCTCATCGCCGTCCATTGTTAAGGCGTGCAGACCACATCATCGTACTCAAAGATGGCAAAGTCGAATCCGAAGGTAGATTAGATGAGTTATTATCCACAAGTGCAGAAATGCGTGAGTTGTGGAAGTTGGAAAACGAATAAAATAAAACGTAGGGGCGAGGCATGCCTCGCCCCTACAAAGGATAAACATTATGCCCACATCCAATGAATTGATTCGTGAAGCACGAGAAAAATTTAATTTGGCAATACAAAAAAAAGATGCTGAATCAATACGCACTTTGCTTGCTCCAAGTTATCACATCGTCACAGGTCGCAGTGACCAGTTTCACGGTCAAAATGAAGAGGCGATACGATGGAGTCAAGTTTTTGAATCAGACCCCACTGCAATATATATCCGTACTCCACGTGAAATAACAATTAACGAATCTTGGGGCATTGCTGAAGAACTCGGCAATTGGCATGGCAGTTATACACTTAATAAAATTTTAGTAAATGCTTCAGGTGTATATTCTGCCAAATGGCAAAAATCAAAAAATGGAAATTGGGTGTTGCAAGCCGAAGTGTTTACAACGATTGAGTTTGATGAGGCTTGCATTCCACCTGATCCTATATGATGTCATTGCGAGGAGCAAAGCGACGAAGCAATCCCCAACACAATTAAAAGATTGCTTCGCCTTCGGCTCGCAATGACATGGAGAGCGACATGGACATTATTACAGGAAAAATTTTAAAATTAAATAATTGGCACGATGGAAAAATTATCGGGCTAGCAAAAGATGCGGGGAACAAGTTAATGGAATCAGGTCTGGATAGAGAAGCGGCTCTTCATCAACTGGATGCTGTGCGCCAAAACCCAGGTGAGTTCTTGGCTGATAATTTATTATCCGATGTAGCGCGCGAGTGTATTCGCATTTCAAAAAATAATGAACCATCGCAAATTGAGTTGCACAAAGAACCTTTGCCGTTCCCTATTTGGGGACAAGAACATATTGACGTGGAAGCAATCAAGCAGATGCAAAATGCGATGCGTTTGCCCGTCACAGTGACAGGTGCATTAATGCCCGATGCTCATGTCGGTTATGGACTTCCAATTGGAGGCGTGCTGGCAACTGAAAATGTTGTTATCCCTTATGCAGTCGGTGTAGATATTGCTTGTAGAATGAGATTGTCATTATATGAAGTCTCACCCATTTTGATTGGTCAAAAGAAAGGCTTGTTTGAAGAATCATTGTGGAATGAAACTGCTTTTGGCATGGGCGCAAAATGGACGGGCAGTAAAAGAGCAAGCCATGAAGTGTTGGATGATGATGCTTGGTATGCAACTAAGCAGTTGAGAACTTTAAAAGATACTGCCATGAATCAACTTGGCACCAGCGGCACTGGAAATCATTTCGCTGAATGGGGTTCGTTTCGCTTGCATGAAGATATGTTCGGATTAAAGGCTGGCGAATATTTGGCTTTGCTTTCACACAGCGGTTCAAGAGGAGTTGGTGCAAAGATTGCAGATAGATTTAGCAAACTTGCCATGGAAAAACATCCTGACTTGGATAAAAGTGTTCGTCACTTGGCTTGGCTGAATTTAGATTCAGAAGATGGTCAAGAATACTGGCTTTCGATGGAATTGGCTGGTAAGTTTGCATCTGCAAATCACTACATCATTCATAAAAGAGTCTCTGCATCTGTTGGATTGAAAGAAGTTGCGGTTGTAGAAAATCATCATAACTTTGCATGGAAAGAAAAACTTACTGATGGTCGTGAAGTGATTGTCCACAGAAAAGGTGCAACCCCAGCAGGTAAAGGAGTATTTGGTGTCATCCCAGGTTCAATGGGAGATGCAGGTTATGTCGTCAGAGGAAGAGGTGTAAGTGAGTCACTTGAGTCTGCATCCCATGGTGCAGGTCGTTTGATGAGCAGACGTGCGGCAATTAATTCAATCAGCAAATCTTCAAGAGACGAATATCTCAAAGAACGTGGAGTCACTTTGCTTGGCGGCGGCATTGATGAATCACCTCAGGCTTATAAGCCAATTGATGAGGTCATCGCCGCCCAAAATGATTTGGTGGATGTGATCGGGAAATTCACGCCGAAAATTGTCCGCATGGCGGATGAGCCTGGAGATATTTAAGATGACTGTCACCTTTCCGAAAACATAAGTCTTTTGAGTACGACGAGTAGTTTTTTTTGCCTTTGGAGGGTGAAGATGATGAAGGTCGTATCATTTTATTGTTACTAAATATAAATGGCTGTATAATCATATTTAGGCTTACCTATAAGAAAGCATGTTCATAGATTCAGAATCTAAAAAAAATATTAGTACGGATATACGCTGGCTCCTTGATGATGCCAATTGCCTATATAAAGAGGGAAGACGCTATGGGGCAATGTTGCTTCTTCTCTGTGCTATTGATGCGCTTGCACCTCGATTAACAAAAGATAGGCGCGCCAACGTCTCTGATCGCTATATTAATTACTTGGATAGCGAGTTTACAAAAAATAGTCAAGGTCCAGGCGTCCACATAAAATCGATTGTTATGCCACAGACTGGGAAATCAGTCTCTTTTGCCTACATTTGTTATAGCTATTTACGGAATCCTATGGTTCACGAAGGTAACATATTGAAAGTTGACGCAGATGGTCGTCAAGAAATGGTTTATCTTGATTGGTCTGACAGTGGTTTGGCATCACATGTAGATAAGAGTAATAATAGAGTTGTGATTGGCGGCGTGTGGCTTATAAGGCATCTCTTTCAGATTGTTACCCGTGCTGTTAGAATGGCAGATGAGCCGGGGGATATATAAAATAATAAAATCATGCTCATAAAAGATTCCCAATTCCAAGAACTTCTACTCACCTTTTCGCAAGAAACAGGCATCAAAGAACGCAAGCAGATTGAAGACCAGATTTGGAAAAAATACGGCACAGAAAACACTGTGCTGATTTTGGATATGTCTGGCTTTTCTCTGTTAACTCGCAAATATGGGATTGTGCATTATCTGTCTATGATTCGTAGAATGCAATTAACGGTTGAGCCAATTATCAGTGGGCATGGTGGCATGTTAATCAAGTTTGAAGCAGATAACTGTTTTGCTATTTTACCAAATCCGCTTAATGCAACGCGAGCCGCAATTAGCATTCAACATGCGTTTGCGGCTTCCAATTTATTGACTGCTGATGATTTAGATATTCACGTTTCCATCGGCATTGATTACGGAAAGATATTAATCGTCAACAACGAAGATATGTTCGGGGATGCGGTCAACAGGGCCTGTAAAATGGGAGAAGATATTGGGGACGCTGATGAAATTCTCATCACGAAAGAGGCGATGAACTTAATCCCAAAAGATGCAGAGATTGAGGGAAAACCTGTTCAAGTAAATATTGGCGGAATGAACACAGATGCATTTCAAATCATCTATAAAAAAGAACAAGATGGTGAAGAAAAATAAAAAGAGGATATAGAAAATCTATATCCTCTTTTGAATATGCTTGTTTATTTTGGTTTTGCTAAGACCATCGTCCAATAACGGAAATATCCTTTATTGATAAACACATAGCCAATGCCAATTTCAGTAAAATTCTTATTCAACATATTTGTACGGTGACCACTGCTTGCCATCCAACCTTTGACTACATCTGCAGGAGTAAAATAGCCCGCGGCAACATTTTCAGCGGCAGAGGCATAGGTATATCCAAAACGGAAAATGCGCTGGAATGGAGTAGAACCATCTGACCCTGTATGCGAAAAGAATTGGTTACAAGCCATGTCAATCGAATGCGTTTGTGCGGCTTGCGTTAATTGAGATTGTGCTGTTACTGCAACTGCACCAACCTTTTCTCGTTCTATATTTGTTAGGCGAATCACTTCTGCCGCAAAAGCAACTGCATCAGCATCATTAGCACCTTCGCATAATGCAGGTACTTCTGCACTTGCACCTGCTGAACCAGCGAGCGGAATCGCCGCTTCACTAGATTCTGCAACAGGTGGAATCAATACACCACCTTCAACTTCCACAGCCTCAGCAGAGGCACTGCCTCCACAGGCTTGTAGAAATAAAATCAGCAACGTAAAAAATAAGAAAAACTGTTTTTTCATGGCGTGATTCTCCTATATTCTTTGTCGTATTTTTTAGTTCAAACGGGTTTTAGAGTTTCTGCAAAATCTCAATTGCTTTTTGAATTCTTTGCAAACATGTTTCTCTGCCAATAATTTCCATTGATTCAAACAACGGCGGGCTGACTTTTTGACCAGTGACCGCGACTCGCAAAATGCCAAAGATTTGATTTGGACTCAAACCTGATTCTTCGACATAACTCCGCATCGGTGACTCAGTGGAGGCATGGTCAATAGATGGCAGGCTGGATAATATCTGCAAACATTTTTTGGCAATCTCAGCAGATTGTTTGGCATCGAGTCCTTTGGCAATTAAATCTTCTGGGTTTGGAGAAACTTCTTCTTTGAAGAAGAATGCACCAAAAGCAATACAATCATCTAATGTTGTTAATCGCTCACGAATCAAAGGGATAATTTTTAGCAAAGTTTCATCATTAACAGTCAAACCTTCACGAGTGAAATAAGGTTTCAGTCGCTGAGCCAACTCTCCCGTAGTCAAGAGGCGGATGTGTGTGGCGTTGAAATGGTCTAACTTTTGAAAATTTATCGCGGCAGGTGAAGCCGTCAAAGAATCAATTGAAAATCTTTCTATCATTTGATTCATGTTTAATACATCATCTTCTGCTACACCCCAACCCATGAGTGCCGACCAATTCAAAACGCCTTCGGGTGTATAACCAAGATGTTGCATGTCTTTGATAAAAATTGAATGACCATCTTTGATGGCATCGGCGGCTTCGCGTTTGCTCATTTTTCCTTTGCCGCTGGGCTTGAGAAACACAGAAAGATGAATCCATGTTGGTTCTTCCCAACCAAACGCGCGGACGATGTTTACATGCAACGGAAATGTGCCAAGCCATTCACTGCCACGCAAAACGTGTGTGATTTGCATTTCATGGTCATCCACAATTGCGGCGAGATGATAGGTTGGCAAGCCATCCGTTTTTAACAATACATAATCATTGAGTTGTTTATTTTCAGTTTTGATTTCACCCCGCAAATGGTCATGTGCAATGGTGACTCCATCATGTGGCATTTTGAATCGAACGGTATGTGCTTCTCCATTTGCAATTCGTTTTGCGGCTTCATCAGGTGAAATATTTCGGCATGTGCCATCATAGCGCGGATTTTCCTTGCGCTTCATTTGTTCTTGACGAGTTTTTTCTAATTGTTCAGGCGTGCAAAAACAGGGATAAGCACTTCCATTGTTAATTAATATCTTTGCGTGATGTTGATAAATTTCTCTTCGTTCTGTTTGGCGATACGGACCGAACTTTCCGCCAATATCAGGTCCTTCATCATATTCCAAACCAAGCCAACGAAGTCCATCCATAATTTCTTGCTCAGCACCTTCAACAGTTCTTTTTAAGTCAGTGTCTTCAATGCGAAGAATAAATTGTCCGCCAGTTTGTTTGGCGAGCAGATAATCATATAAAGCAGTGCGAGCGGTGCCGAGGTGCATGTGACCTGTTGGCGAAGGTGCGATGCGTGTGCGAGCAGGTTTGGTTGACAAGTGCTGACTCCGTAAATTGTAAGGGCGAGGCATGCCTCGTCCCTACGAAAATTAAAAATCTAATTCTTTTTGACGCATGACGACTGATTGGACTAATCCAATACCGAGCATCAATGCAGTTAAACCACTTCCTCCATAACTAATAAATGGTAACGGCAAACCAGATACTGGTAATAAATTCATGTTCATGCCAATATTGACCAAGCCTTGAAAAAATATCAGTGTGGCTATTCCAATCGCAATCATCGCACCTGAAACATCACGTGCTTTTTGGGCGGCACGAATACATCGCCAAACAATAAAAGCGATTGTGATGATGATTAATCCACCACCAACTGTGCCAAATTCTTCTGAACTGGCGGCAAAAATAAAGTCGGTATGGCGTACTTTCAAAAAACGTAATTGTGTTTGTGTGCCTTGGTTGTATCCTTCACCTAATACACCACCTGCCCCAATTGCAATTAATGCTTGTTGCACGTTATAGCGATTTCCATACGTATCATTTGGGTCTGGTACAACAAATGTAACAATTCGTTGTTGTTGATATTCTTGTAAGAACGGGATTCTGATTCCAAGCACAGAAAGGATAATGACTGTGCCAAATAAAACTGCCGCAATTGTGCCAGCAATTAAAATAAAGCGCATCTCAATGCCATTGATGAATAACATGACTGCCAAGATAACAGACAGCACCATCACATTGCTTAAGTTTGGTTGTAAGAGGATTAATAAAATAATTCCTGATGCCCATAGCACTGCCCCAATTACCCATTTCATGTCTCGTGGTTGATATTGCACAACTTCAAAGTAACGTGCCAAAACAATAATAGCAATAATTTTAGCAAATTCAGTCGGTTGTAAAAACAACACACCGACTTGAAACCAACGTTGGGCACCAAATGCTGTTTGACCAAAACCCGTTAGCGTCAATAAAAAACCTACTATAACAATGTAAATAGGAATATACAAAGACAACCAATATCGGTAATCAATGGAGGCAACTAAAAAAATTAAAACCACCCCTAGTAAAGCAAAATACACTTGTCTGATGATGACTGGTTGTAATACTTCATTCCCAGCAACAGCAGAACGAATCATAACAGTGCCAAATGCCGAAGCAAGTACCACTGCACCTAGTAAAAGAAAATCAAAGTTTCGCCAAGAAAGTCCGCGATTCATAATTTAATTCACCGTAGATAAACAGAGATGAGCAGAGATTTTTTATTATCTTTGTTTACACTTGCACCGATCGCAAGTACGGTGTCCCCGTATATCTCTGGTTCATTAACTTAACCTGCGCGATTACGTGTCACACTCCGCAATGGAATATCAGCAACCAATCTTTGTTCACGTCCATCACGTTCTAAACCAATTTGCACAGCATCAGGGTCAATTTCAATGTATTTTGAAATCGCCTTTAACAAATCATCTTTCAGCGCTTCTAATTGTGCGGGCGTTAAATCTGTACGGTCATGCACTAACACAAGTTGTAATCTTTCTTTTGCACTCGTCGCACTTTTTTTACGGGTGAAGAAATTCATTTTATTTCCTCCCCGTTAATTTTTGAATAGCAGACCACAACCCACTTTGTGAATCTAAATCCATAAATGGGACATCTTGCCCTTGTAAACGTTTGGCAATATTTCGAAAGGCTTGCCCTGCGCGACTTTTCGCATCAGTGACTACGGGTGCGCCTTTGTTTGAACCGATAATCACGTTTTCATCTTCCGGCACGATTCCGATTAAATGAATGCCGAGCAAATCTAATACATCTTCAGCAGAGAGCATGTCGTTATTCTTAACCAAAGTTGGATTCAAACGATTCAAAATTAAGTAAGGATTGCCTTTTTCTTCTGCTTCTAAAATACCGACAACTCTATCTGCGTCCCGAACTGCGCTTACTTCTGGATTTGTTATAACCAAGACTCTGTCTGCCGCGGCAATGGCATTGCGGAATCCGCGCTCGATGCCTGCGGGAGAATCAATGATGACGAAATCAGTATCAGGTTTGAGGTCATTACAGATGCGAACCATATCAGAAGGCGAGACGGCGTTTTTATCACGAGTCTGTGCCGCAGGAATCAAATACAACTCAGGATATTTTTTATCACGAATCATGGCTTGCTTTAATTTACAACGACCTTCAATGACATCCACAATATCGTACACGATTCGATTTTCAAGCCCCATCACAACATCAAGATTTCGCAAACCAATGTCACCATCAATACACACAACGCGTTTGCCATCCATAGCAAGAGCAGTGGCAAGGTTTGCAACAGCAGTGGTTTTTCCCACGCCGCCTTTTCCGGATGTGACTGTGATTACTTGTGCTGTCATATTAAGTCCTGTAATAAATTAATTTGTATTCCACAATTCGGCTTGCAATTTACCTTGTTCATTGATGATAGCAATTTCTGGCTTGGGGTCTTTTTGTGGTTTGAGCATAGCAGAAACCTCATCGGCAATGCGCAATTGATTGGCTGATAAATCTAACGCGCAAATAAAAGCATTACGATTTCCTTTTACACCAGCATGAATCACACCACGCACTCTGCCCCACACGACAACATTTCCTTCGGCAATTACTTCTGCGCCGGGGTTTACATCACCAATAATGACGATGTTACCCGGATATTCAATGCGTGTGCCAGAACGAATCGTTTTTGAAATAAATAACGCAGTTTCATCACTGATTGTATCAGCGAATCTTCTTTGTTCTTCTGGGCGTGGTTTGGATATTCTTGTAGCAAGCCCTAATAATTGTGATGTTTGTTCTGTAGTCGGCGACTCGCTGATAACAGCCCATAACGCTACATTTCTTTCGGATAACTGGTCTCGCAATTCGACCAAGTCATTCACTTTCAGCACTTGATTGCCAACATCAATTGCCAAACGTGCGCCTTGAAAAAAAGTGGGCTTTTCATCAATTTGCAGAATCAAAGCCGTGCGCTGGTCTTCCCAAGCGGCATCGGAAAACGTCGCCAATAAACCATCACGAATTCCTTTGATTTGTACAATTGAAGTCACTTGTTCCATAGTATTCATTCGTAGTCAAATTATACCTGATGGAATGGCTTAATAATCTTTTATGGATTAACACCCGCCGCTAAATCTGCCGCTTTGATTTCAAAATATGCCTTAATCATACGCGCCACCATCGGACCTGCCACACTGGCGCCTTCGCCACCATTGTATGCAAATGCAACTACTGCAATTTCAGGGTCATCATACGGGGCGTATGCCAACGTCCATGAATGTGTGGGCCAAGCACCAAAGGCACAACGGTCAGCGGCACGGGCTACGTCATCACAATATTCGGCTGTACCCGTTTTGCCTGCTACGGCAATAGGAAAGCCTTCAAATAGTTCATTCAATGTACCAAAACTTGAATCGGTCACTGCTTGGCGCGTCCCTTGTCGAACTGCTTGTATGGCTTCCGGTTGGATAATCTTGAAATCATCTGTGAGTGTACAGTATGGACCTTCACATGAATAGCCTTGAATTAATGGTGTCACGGTCACATCCCATTTGGTGTTGGGTGTAAAGGGTGAAATTTGATAACTGCCGGGGGTTTCAAATTGTGTCACTGTAAAATCGGTGGGATTAAACCAATACGGAATGACATTGCCATCTCCATCTGTCACTTGGCGAACAATGGTTGGTTGCATCAAGATACCGTTGTTTGCAATCACTGCGCCAGACATTAACACTTGTAATGGCGTTGAGAGGACATATCCCTGCCCCACGCTAGCAATATAGGTGTCGCCTGTTGACCAGTTTTCCCCTGTATTGATGCGTTTCCAATCAGGGTCTGGAATCAAGCCATCTTGTTCACCTAATAATTGAATGCCGGACGGTTCATCATATCCTAATGCACGTGCGTATTGACGAAGACGCTCCACTCCTAAACCTTGCGGAATTTCATCTTCATATCCGCCGCCAAGTTTATAAAAACAAACATTACTAGAATATGCAATACATTGTAAGAAGCGCAAACTACCAAAACCTGCTGGGTTTTCTGAAAAAATATAATCAACAAATGGACGGGTATTCGCATCAGTACAAATATCATTGGGGTTGAAGCGTTCGCATAATAGCAATTGACCCGGCGTTTGCACAATCGTATCTAAGTCAATCACGCCTTCGTTAAATGCGCCAGTTGCTGTAGATAACTTGAATGTAGAACCAGGTGGATATTCGGCAGAAATTGCATTGTTTAATAAAGGCTTGCGTGGGTCTTGACTCAATTGTTCATAATAATAAGCAGGGATGATTCTTGAAAAACGATTATTCTCAAAACCTGGATATGAAACCATTGCTAAAATTTCACCCGTTTTCGGATTCATGGCAATAATCACACCGCTTGAAATTCTTGTTGTTCCAAAATATGTATTCCAAAAACGAACCTCTTCTAAGATAGTGGCTTCGGCGGCTGTTTGCAAACGTGTATCAATTGTGAGATATACATTATTGCCTGGTGAAGGTGCAATCGGCGGTTCTAAATTACGTAACTCCTGCCCTGCCACATCCACTTGCACAACACGCAACCCATTTCTACCTGCCAAAATTTCTTGCAAAGAGGCTTCCACACCTGCATAACCAACTTTATCTCGGTTGGGAACAAACCCTTGAGCGCGTAATTCTTCTTCTTGAGATGCAGGGATTGGACCCAAATAGCCAACGACATGAGAAGTTAATGAGCCTGTCGGATAATCACGTATCGCTTCAATCTCGACCTCGACGCCTGGCCAGTCTATTGATTTTTCTTCTACCATTCGGGCAATTTCTACAGACGCATTACAAGCAACTCGAACAGGGCTGTATGGTGCTAAGGTATTTTGTAATGCCACCATTTGAGCAATACTTGGACCCGGTATACAGGCACTGAATAATTTGGCTTCTTCAAGTGTCGATTCGGTGAGAAATCCACCGGGTACGTCTATTAATAATTCATCAGTGACGGTGTTTTCTGAAATAAAACTCCCAAAGGGTACGTCAATAATTTCAGAAAGTTCACGGTAAATTTGTTGAATCTCAGAATCATCTAACGGTAAGTTGGCAGGCGTAATTACTATATTATAAGAAGCAACATTGCGTGCCAAAATATAACCATAACGGTCATAAATGATTCCGCGTGGTGCAGGTACACTGACTTCATTGGTGTAGTTATCAATCGCACGTGTGGCAAAATCTGCATTCTGAAAGATTTGTAGATTAATTAAACGGAGCAACAAGGCTGTAAAAGCCAATAAAATCACAATATAAATTGTATTGATTCGCCACGTTTCAAAACGGACAGGGCGGTTTGAATTCACGCTCATTCCATCACCTCAGCAGGGTAAACCCAATACGAAAGGTCTCTCATTAAAGTATAAACAGGAATAGAAAATAACATATTCAATAATAAAGTTGGCAAAGTAATTAATGTAGCCACATCTGAAAAAGAGAATGATGTGCCTAAAAGAGTTAAAACACCAAAAGATAATATGTGTATAACAAGTGTGCCTGTAAACACAACACTAAACATAGCAAGTAATGGGGCTTGCCAAACTCTTCTTTGCAAAATGCGGGCAATATAAACAATGCCTATATAACCAATCACAAACACAATCCACGGTAGGCTCGAAATAAAAGCAACAAACAAACATGCCACTGCCGCCCAATGCCAAGCGGAATCAACGCGCTCTTGTAAAGCCCATGCCGCAATGATTAACATAGGTAAGTCGGCATAGCCTTGAAGCAAACGTATCTCGCTGACGAGTGATGATTGCACAATTACTGCCAGCCCAAGCAAAGGGAATGCTATGATGTTTCGCATGTGATTAATACTTTACCACAATGAATAAATGAATTATGAATATTTTTTAAGGGGAAACAGGCTCAAGTGGAGTAATATCCACTGGGCGGAAGTTGGTGATGACGAGGACAATTTCAAGGCGGGTAAAGTCCACGGCAGGTTGAACTGTCGCTTGTTGAAACAACTCAAATTCCAGAGACCGAAGCGTGACCACTTGACCAATGATTAAGTCGGCAGGGTATCCACCTCCTAAGCCAGAAGTCAAAATTAAATCACCAGGCTCAACTGCTACATTTTGAGAAATCAAATCTAATGAAATATCACCAGTGACCGAGCCATACGAAACGGCAGTAGTTTCTGCATTTTGTAAATAAACATTGACACTTGAAGCGGGGTCGGTGATTAATTGCACACGCGCCGCATCAGCAATGACTGCATCAATTCTGCCGACCAAACCTTGATTGGTCACAACAGGCATACCTCGTTGAATGTCATCATTGGAACCGCGATTGATAATGATGTAATGTAAAAACGGACTTGGGTCTCGACCAATGACTGAAGCGGCTTTATATGTGCTTTCAGGATTGGAACGAGAAAAATCTACGAGTGCCGCCAAAATTTCTGTTTCATTGACTCGTTGTTGCAATTCAATGAGTTGTGCTTGCAGTTGTGATACTTGGGCTTCGAGATTCGCATTTTCTTGACGCAATGCCACAATATCACCGGGAGCAGTCACTAAATCTTGAAAGCCTTGATAACGTGTGAATATCCATGTTTGGATGTTGATAAAGATAGAACTAAAGCGATTCGAAGCAGTGCCGAAAAAACCACCTAATGCCAAAGCAAGGATACCCCCCACGACTAAAAATATAATTGTTGTCTGTAAAGAACGGGAATTCATTTTTGAAAATATATCCACCGCCCCGCAGGTTTTGTAATGCAATAAAATAATTAATGAAACCTGCGGGGCGTTAGCATTTTATCCGACATGCCTTGTACTGCCACGCTCTAAACCAACTAAGAAACGTGAAAGATTATCAAAATCTTCAAACACAATTGCCGCGCCTCTAGCAACGCAGGTGAGCGGGTCTTCTGCAACCCAAACTCTTAATTTCAGTTCGTCAGTTAGGCGTTCGGCTAAGCCTTGTAACAAAGCACCACCGCCTGCTAAACAAATACCAACATCCATTAAATCTGAAACGATTTCGGGCGGAATTTCATCTAACGCATCGCGGACAGTATCAATAATCACTTGTACTGAGCCAGAGAGTGCCTCACGAATTTCAACCGATGATATTTCTACTGTTTCTGGTAAACCAGTCACTAAGTTTCTGCCGCGCACTTCCATTGTTTTTTCAGGTTGCAATGGATACGCAGAGCCAATTTGCCATTTGATTTGTTCAGCTACGCCTTGACCAATCAGCAAGTTATATTTGTTACGTAAGTATTGAATAATGTCAGTGTCTAACTCATCACCAGCGACTCTTAAAGAGCGAGATGCCACCACACCACTCATAGACATCACCGCTACTTCAGTTGTTCCACCGCCAATATCTACAACCATAGAACCGCGAATTTCTGCAATCGGTAAACCTGCGCCCAATGCGGCGGCAATGGGTTCTTCAATTAACATGGCTTGCCTTGCTCCCGATGCCATGACAGCATCATAGACTGCACGTTTTTCAACTTCAGTTACACCAGTGGGCAAACCAATAATCACCCGCGGACGTGGCAATGGCACAACACTTTGCTCATGCACTTTGCCAATGAAATATTCCAACATGACCCGTGTCACATCAAATTCAGCAATCACGCCATCACGAATTGGGCGGACTACAATTACATTGGCAGGCGTACGCCCGACCATTTCTTTCGCCTCAAGCCCAATGGCTAAAGGTTGGCGAAGTTTTTTATCCACTGTTACCCAAGATGGTTCGTTAATCACAATCCCCTTACCACGCACATGTACCAATGTGTTGGCAGTGCCAAGGTCTATGGCAATGTCTAGTGAAAAAAGGCCTAACAGCCAATTTATAGGGTTGAAGGCCAAAATAGGCTCCTAAAAATAGAATCGTTGCTTACATGACCATTATACCATTGTGGCGGTTAAAATTAAATTTGAGGTACAGCAACCAATTTGAAATCAAGAAAGAGGCGAGTGGTTTATAATCAAAAACTATGATGCAAAAAATTCCATTGGTCATCGGCATTGCAGGCGGGTCAGGGTCTGGGAAAACCACCGTTGCACAAGAAATTTTGAAACGAGTCGGCACGGATAACATTGCGTATCTTCAACATGATTCATACTACAAAGACTTAACAGGATTGCCCCCCACACAACGCGCAGAGATTAACTTTGACCATCCAAACTCTTTAGATAACGAATTACTGATTCAACACATCGCTTCATTACGTGACTTTCAACCTGTTTCTGTACCTATATATGATTTTGCCACCGACAAACGCACCGGCGAAACATTTACTGTAGAACCAAAGAATGTGATTTTAGTAGAAGGGATTTTGATTTTTGTTGAGCCTGAATTGCGAAAATTATTTGATGTAAAAATTTTTGTAGATACCGATGCCGACATTCGACTCATCCGCCGTTTGCATCGTGACATTACCGAACGAAATCGCACCACTGAATATGTGATTCAACAATATCAAGCCACTGTGAGACCAATGCATTTGGAATTCGTAGAACCATCTAAAAGATATGCAGATGTAATTATCCCAGAAGGTGGTTTCAACACTGCCGCTTTAGATATGGTTGTAGCAAGAATTGAAACTTTACTTAAGTAAAAGTACCGCAACATTTATGTTGCCTTACATCGCAAGATAAATCTTGCTGTACAAATAAATTTTAGGAGAAAATAAAATGACCAAACAATGGACGAATCCCCCAGCAATGCAGATTGACCCAAGCAAGAAATATAAAGCACATATGGAAACTGATAATGGCACAATGGTGATTGAATTATTTGCAGATAAAACACCTGTAACCGTAAATAATTTTGTTTTCCTTTCGCGTGAAGGTTATTACGACGGTGTGATTTTTCATCGCGTAATTCCAAATTTCATGGCACAAGGCGGCGACCCCACAGGAACAGGTAGAGGCGGACCTGGCTATAAATTTCAAGATGAGTTTGACCCAAGTTTGAAACATGATAAGCAAGGCGTTTTATCTATGGCGAATGCTGGACCTTTCACAAATGGTTCACAATTTTTTATTACACATATTCCTACCCCGCACCTAGATGGAAAGCATAGTGTCTTTGGTCAAGTTGTAGATGGCTTGGATGTATTAATGTCCATCAAGCCACGTGACCCAGGTAACGTCAATGCGCCTGCTGTGAAAATTATTGGGATTAAGATTGAAGAAAGTTAAGGAAGTCAAAGGTCGCAAGTCAAAGGTTGAAAAAAGAAAGAAGAAAGAAGAAAGTAAAAAGAGCAAAGAGTTAGAGAAAAAGAAAAGTAAGCAGTCAGACCTTCGACCTGAGACTTTAGACACAAAGCCCAAATCAAATCTGACCACAAATATCTTACGAGTTGTGGCTGTTTTGGCTGTGATTGGAATCACGGTCTTCATTTATAGCATTCGAGATAGAGTCGAAGAATTTACACAATATGGCTACTTCGGCGTTTTCTTGGTGATGTTGTTAGCCAATGCCACTGTGATTCTGCCGGCACCTGGTGTCGCAGTTGTTTTTGCAATGGGAAGTGTATTTAATCCATTAGGTGTTGCTTTGTCTGCTGGAATTGGAGGTGCAATCGGTGAAACGACTGGATATTTGGCTGGCTTTAGTGGTCAGGCATTTGTAGAGAATACAACTATCTATAACCGTGTATTGCCGTGGATAAAAAAATATGGCGCGTGGGTGATTTTAGTTTTATCTGCTTTTCCGAATCCTTTTTTTGACATGGCAGGCATTGCGGCGGGCGTTGCAAAGATTCCATTATGGCAATTCTTACTCGCTTGTTGGGTTGGGCAGACAATCAAGATGGCGATGTTTGCTTATGCTGGATATTATTCGATTGATTGGATTGCAAATTTTTATAATTAATTTTTTAACCACAAAGGACACAAAGAGCACAAAGGTTTGATTTTTGAAAGCAAAGAATCTTTTCCATTCAGAGATACTTGATAAAAATTCTTTCTTCTTTCATCTTTCTTGGCGTTCTTGGCGGTTTACAAATAAACTTAACAAGGAGATTCACCATGACAGGCTATGACAAAATTGATTCATATATAGATAAGAACTTAGAAAAAAGTTTGCAGGAGTTAAAAGTTTACGTCGAGCAACCAAGTATCAGCGCGCAAGGAATCGGATTGAAAGAATGCGCTCAACTCGTCAAAGAGATGTTAGAGAAGCGCGGATTCAAATCTCAAGTAATGGAAACTGATGGCGCACCTGTTGTGTTTGGGGAACGAAAAGGCAAAAGCGATAAAACGATTCTTATCTACAATCATTATGATGTGCAACCGCCCGAACCATTGGAATTATGGGATAGCCCGCCATTCAAGCCCGAAGTACGTGACGGAAAAATGTATGGGCGTGGAGTTAGTGATGACAAAAGCCACCTCACCTCTCGCCTGTTAACGATTGATGCGTTTTTAGCAGAAGAAGGCGAATTGCCGTGTAATGTCAAATTTATTATTGAAGGCGAAGAAGAAACATCGAGTGTGCATTTACATGATTTCATCAAGCAAAATTTAGATTTACTCAAAGCAGATGCTTGTATTTGGGAATTCGGTGGTGTTGACCATCGTGATAAGCCAGTGCAATATCTTGGTTTACGTGGAATTTGTTACGTTGAGTTATCTGTTACATCTTTAGGCATTGATGTTCATTCTGGTTTAGGTGGCAGTATTTTCCCCAATGCGGCATGGAGATTAACTTGGGCATTAAATAGTCTCAAAGGTCCAGACGAAAAAATTCGCATCCCTGGTTTTTATGATGATGTGATTCCGCCTACAGAACGTGACCGTGAGTTGATGGCAAAATTACCTGATGTTGAAGAGGTTTATAAAAAACAATTTGGTGTCAAAGAATTTATTAAAGGTTTAAAAGGCGGCGTGGATTTGAAAATGGAAGAAGTGTTCGTGCCAACTTGTACGATTTGTGGAATCACGAGTGGATATCAAGGACCTGGTTCAAAAACAGTGCAACCTGCTTTTGCATCTGCCAAAGTTGATTTTCGTTTGGTGATGAATCAAAAACCAGAAGACATCGTCAAAAAACTTCGTGCTCATTTAGATACTGAAGGTTTTAGTGATGTGCAAATTAATTTTCTTGGTGGTGAACCTGCCGCCCGCACAAGTCCAGACGACCCGTTTGTAAAAATTGTCTTAGACACTGCTGAAGATGTGTATGACGCGCCCATGGAAGTTGTACCTATGATTGGTGGTTCGGGACCAAGCTATCCGTTCGTGCATGACCTCGGCTTGCCTGTTGTGACAATGGGCTTAGGCTACCCTGACACAAAAGCCCATGCCCCCAATGAAAATATTAGACTCGATTTATATCCGCAACATTCAAAGCATTTGGCGAGAGTGTTGAGGGAGTTTAGTAAGTAGAGAGTAGATGAGTAGAGAGCAGTTATCAGTGAACAGTGGCAGTATTCAGTGAATGGGGAATGGTGAATAGGAATTGGTAAGTGGTAATTGCCTCCTCTAAATCCGCAAGATTTAGGGGAGGTGTCCCGCAGGGATGGAGGGTGCAAATTGGCTACCCACAAGCAACAATTTTTCTTGTAAAATTAATCATAGAAGATAGAGTATAGTTTTTCATTGGGAACATTTTTTTAAAAAATTAAAAGACTTCATATAGATAATTAAGAAAAGAAAGATAGAAAAGTTAGGTAAAACAACATGATACTGAACAAAATGCAATTTGCTCTTTTTAATAAGATGGAGAAATATTTTAGTACATCCATAGCAAATGCAATAAAATTACTTCTGGAGGAAAAACATTTATATCAAAATGTAGAAATTGAACCTCTTGATAATGTTTTTGTAGAACAACAAATCAAGGAACTTTTTAGTGCAATAAAACTTCAAAATTTACAAAATTATTCCGAATTCATTAAGACTTTGTTTTCTGAAATAGAGTGGGCAATAAGAAATCCTTTTGGACAAAAATCCCTACCGATGAATTTGCAATCTGATAATGTAAACGCTTCTATTGAATTCATTCCCCCAACAGTTAAGTTGTTTTGTAGAAATTGTAAAAGAATTGAAGCATATAATTTCCAATATGGAGGCGATCTTTTAAAAGATAACTTCTCAGATTTTACCACTGAACAAGTATTCTCCTTAGCATATCAATGTCAATCATGTAAAAGTAAACCCGAAATATTTGTATTACACAGAAATAAATTAAAACTTATTCAAAGTGGGCGAGTTCCAATGGAAGAAATTGAAACACCAGCTTGCCTTCCCAAAAAACAAACTGAGTATTTTTCTGACGCAATAATAGCTTTTAACTCTGGTCAAACCCTCGCTGGTAATTTTCTATTGCGAGTATTTATTGAACAATATGTTCGTAGTGTATCTTCTATTTCAAACTCTACAAATATTGATGAGCTTTTCTCAAATTACAGTAAGAATCTACCTGATGATTTTAAACAAAGATTTCCATCACTGAAAACTATTTATGACAAATTAAGCAACGATATGCATTTAGCTAATGCCTCAAAAGACATATTTAATGAATCAAGAAATGATATCGTGATACATTTCGAAGCAAAGAAATTATATAAAATATAAAGTTAATATTTGCATACACCACGAGGTTTATTAGAGGAGCAATAGATGATTGTGGCTTTGTTTTTAACTTTTCGGATTTCGTAATTTCTTATTTCTACGAGACCAATCACTTCGGCTATTCCTATCCTTCGTGCTCGGGTTTTGATTTTCTCCAAACTTCGTTTTCTCATGCGGAGCACGCTTGGGCAAATCCGTTGGATGACGACGTTTCGGACGAACCTTCGCAATCATTTTTCCTTTTTCACCTTTTAAGTCTGCAACTTCGTCTTCTGTAAGGTATCTCCATTGACGAGGTTTTAAATTATCAAGTTTCAATGTTCCAATTCGTAAGCGAATAATTCTTACCACTGGCAAACCTAATAACTTTCCAACTTCACGGATTTGACGTTTTTTTCCTTCACCCATCACCACACGAATCCATGCGCCTTTACCAGATGTAGATAAAAACTTGACATCAGCAGGTTGAGTCCTATCGCCATCTTCTAAGACAACACCTCTGCGCCATGCGTTCAATTGTTCTTCATCAGGTCGGCGGGCGACTAAGACACGATATTCTTTTTCATGCCCATAACGCGGATGAGTTAACTTATTGGTTAAGTCACCATCGTTGGTCATCAAGATTAAACCTTCCGAGTCATAATCCAAACGCCCAACGGGATACAAATGTCCTTGCACTGGAATCAACTCACGCACAATCTTTCTATCATCTTGCCCTTCAGATGCAGATAAGACATTGCGCGGTTTGTATAAAGCAATGTAAGTCAGTGTTTCTTTTTTTGCTAAGGCTTTTCCATCAACGGTCACTTTATCAAGGGACAAATCCGCTTTTTGACCGAGTTCCGCTTTTTTGCCATTAACGAATACGCGCCCTTCAATAATAAATGTCTCACAAGCCCGTCGCGAACCATAACCCGCTTGTGCTAATAACTTTTGTAATCTCTCTTGCATTCAATCAACCTTTCTTTCCTCTTTCTTCTTTCATCAATCCACTTTCCACTCCCCACTTTCTAATTACTATTTACCTATTAACCTTTAAGTAATTCTGTCGCTTGTGGTTCCGTCTCAACAGGTGTAGCCAGCGGAGGCAACTCGATAATCGAATTCAAACCAAAATGTTGTAAAAATTCTGGTGTGGTTGTGTAAAGAATCGGTCTGCCAGGTCCTTCGGCTCTGCCTGATTCCAAAATTAAACCTTTACTCAATAAACTTTTCATCATGGCATCACTGTTCACGCCTCGCACCGAATCCACATGCGGACGTGTAACAGGTTGTTGATATGCAATAATCGCCAACGTCTCTAACGCCGCACGACTCAAATGCGTCACTGCTTCCAAACCTAAAAATGTTTCCACCAAGCCAGCCAACTCAGCCGCAGTCGTCAACTGCACACGACCTGCATTTCTTTGTAATCGTAACCCACGTGTTTGCAAAGATTCTTCAAGTTCTTTTAATCCACGCTCCACAACAGAGGCAGTCACATCTAATGCTTGCGAAAGTTGTTGAATCGCCACAGGTTCAGCCGAAACAAACAACATCGCCTCAATCTTTGCTGAAAGACTCAAATCTGTTTCTAAAATTGTCTGAGATTCGCTCATGCTATAATTACTCCGCTAAAAATTAAAATCGTCTCGCAGGTTTTATCACAAACCTACATCGTCACAACAAACCTGCGGGACGTTTACAAAAAGAAAGAAAAAATGAAAAAAAATAACTTAACATTCACAATTTTTATCGTCACATTCTTACTTGCTTCATTGGCTTGCTCTATATCCGCCGGCGGACCAGACTACCCAGAACAAACGATTACCGCCTCACCCGATGAAGCACTCAACATGCAAACCATCATCGAACAAGCCTTAATCTCTGGTGCTGAAACAGGCGTTATCACTGTTCAACTCACCGAAGCACAACTCACATCGTTTATGGCGCAAAGACTTGCCCAACAAACCAACCCGCCATTCACCGACCCGCAAATTTTACTGCGCAATGGTCAAATGTTTATGTATGGCAAAATCACACGCGGCTGGTTCACTGCCAATATGCTCATCACCATGAACGTCACTGTTGACCCAACCACCAACACGCCAAAAATTGAAATTGCCTCAGCCGATTTCGGTCCCTTCCCGGCACCCGAAGGAATTAATCAAGCCATGAGTGCAGTTATCGAAGAAGCCTTTACAGGTTCATTTGGTCCCGTTGCAGTTGGATTTCGTTTAGAAAACATCACTATCGCCGATGGTATGATGACCATTACAGGACGAATCAAATAATTGGATTGGGATTATACCCGAATGCCCCGCCTCAAACTTCGTGGATGCTTGCTTGCCGTTTTGATACTTTGTACTACGCTGATAATTTCTTGCCGTTCACCACAACTCGGCGAAGATGTTAACATCAACATTCAAGTAGATGGTCAAACCTACGCAGTGGATGTCCCTGCCGGAAGCACTGTCGCGCAAGCCTTAGCATCCGCGGGTATAACAGTTAGCACCTTAGATAGAAGCGAACCACCTTTTTATACAGTCATCAACGCAGGTGATTTAATCATCTTAACGCGTGTCGAAGAAGTTTTTGATACTGAGCAAGTGGTTGTTCCATTTGAAAGACAAATTGTAAGAAATGAAACATTACCCGAAGGACAAACTCGTTTAGTGCAAGCAGGCATAAACGGGCTGGAAGAAGTGACAACGCGCCGAATTTTAGAAAATGGTGTTGAAGTGAGCAAAACGACTGTCAAGACAGTTGTCATCACCGAAGCCTTACCAGAAATCGTTATGGTTGGTGCTCAAGCCTCGTTTACTCCCTTAAACATCCCCGGCACCATTGCATATCTGGCAGGTGGCAATGCTTGGATTATGGAAGGCTCAACTGCAAATCGTAGAGTCATTGTCAGCACTGGTGATTTGGATGGAAGAATATTTATATTGTCACCCAATGGTGAATATTTAGTTTTCACTAGAAAATCTACAAGACCAGCCGATGAAGAAATTAATACACTTTGGGCAGTCCGCACCAGAAACTTAGACCCAAGACCTTTTTCATTAGGTGCAAGAAATGTAGTTCATTTCGCTTCGTGGATTCCCGGCACAAATTCGGTGGCATATTCCACAGTGGAGCCACGCAGTACCGCACCGGGTTGGCAAGCCAATAATGATTTATATAGAGTGAGCATTACAAATACTGCATCACCACGTCGGTTATTGTCTTCCAACAGCGGTGGTGTGTATGGCTGGTGGGGTATGTCTTTTTCTTTTGCTCCCGATGGTAGGCTTGCTTATGCCAGACCGGATGGCATCGGCTTGGTTGACCAAGATGGTGGTTATCTTAAGCCATTGCTGGATATTACACCGCTCAACACCCGCAGTGATTGGGCATGGATTCCGCCTTTGGTGTGGGGCGCGGATGGAAATAGTTTATATTTTGTGAGTCACGCTTCTGCACCTGCACCCATTACAAGTGAAGAGTCACCATACTTTGACCTCTCAGCTGTCTCGTTTAGTAATGAAGCGAATGTGACGATTGTCAATTCAACAGGTATGTTTGCATATCCATCTGTTTCGCCGATTCAATCAAATGGTCAAGAAAAATCATTTCAGGTAGCATATCTGCAATCAGTATTTGTTGAACAAAGTGATTCGAGTCGTTATCGTTTGATGGTGATGGATAGAGATGGTTCAAATAGTAGATTATTATTTCCGCCGACAGATACAAATGGACTTGAACCTCAAGTGCCTGCTTGGGCACCAGCACCATTGACGGGTCAGGCGGGTTATTTTATTGCAGTGGTGCATCAAGGCAACTTATGGTTAGTTGATAGTGGCAGTGGCAATGGTTATCAAGTGACAGGTGACGGTTTAATTACGGAAATTGATTGGAAATAAATTATCTAAAGGATATGCAATGCGAATTTTAATTACAGGTGCGGCAGGTTTTCTCGGGTCACATTTATGTGACCGTTTACTTGCTGATGGGCATGAAATTATTGGGATGGATAATTTCATCACTGGCAACCCAGATAATATTGCTCACCTTGCCGGGAATGAAAAATTTTCTTTTTACAAGCGTGATGTTTCAAATTATATTTTTGTAACAGGCAAAATAGATGCCATCCTTCACTTTGCTTCACCAGCCAGCCCAAACCCGCAATCAAAATCGGGTTATTTCAATTTGCCCATTCAAACCATGAAAGCGGGCGCATTAGGGACTCATAACTGTTTAGGTGTGGCTAGAATTAATAACTCACGTTTTTTACTTGCTTCTACCAGTGAAATTTATGGCGACCCAGAAGTTCATCCACAAGCAGAGACATACCCCGGCAATGTTGACCCTGTGGGTGAGCGTGCTGTATATGATGAAGCCAAACGTTTCGCAGAATCCTTAACGATGGCATATCATCGTTTTCATAAAGTAAATACTAGCATTGTGAGAATTTTCAACACCTACGGTCCGCGTATGGATATGGAAGATGGACGCGCGTTACCCAATTTACTAAAGCAAGCCTTGCTGGGTGAGCCACTCACCGTTTATGGGAATGGAAGCCAAACCCGTTCATTTTGTTATGTGGACGATTTAATTGATGGCATCGTTAAGTTGTTATATTCAGAAGAGCACAAACCAGTTAACATTGGTAACCCTGTTGAAATGTCTATTTTGCAATTTGCTGAGGCAATCAACAAAATTACAGGAAATCAAGCAGGGATTGTGTATAAAGAAAATGCAAGAAGCGCACGTGACCCACAACGCCGCCGACCCGATATCACTCGTGCAAAAGAAATCTTAAACTGGGAGCCAAAGGTAGATTTAGAAGAAGGCATTCGCAAGACCATTCCATTTTTCAAGCAAAAATTAGGTCTTGCATAATGTTCACACAAGAACGAGAAAAAAAGCGCTTTGTAAAATTTGCGTTGGTGGGCGCATTGGGTGCATTGCTTGATTTTATTGTGATGAATCTACTATCAGACTGGGCACATTTACCGCTCGTGTTTGCGGGCACAATTTCTTTCATTGTGGCTGTACTTAATAACTTCACATGGAATCGGTTTTGGACATACCCAGAATCACGCTCGCGTCCGCTCTTCAATCAACTTGGTATGTTTTTCCTCGTCAATGCCGCAGGGGTAGCCATTCGCATCCCAACCTTACATTACCTTGAGCCACCGGTATTAAAGTTTGTTCAAGACACTTTTCACTTAACTTATATCAGTGCCGAAGTATATGCTAGAAACCTAACACTCGCCGCCGCCGTCCTCGTTGTAATGTTGTGGAATTATTTTATCAACCGTTATTGGACGTATAATGATATTGATGATGAACAGGTAAGACCATGAGTAATAATCCGATTATCCCCATTTACACCACCAAAGGTGACGCAGAAGCATTTTTGCAATATCCATATTTGTTTAATCGCAACGGCGAATGGATAGGCTTCGTTACCCCAAAACGCGAAGTATATTCAGTGCTGGGTGAATATGTTGGTACATTAACCAATGACCCACGCATTGTCCGCAAGCGTGCAACTTCAACCCTAAAACAACGCCTCCAAATACCTGCTAAACCTGCAAGAATCCGGACGCCCAGTAATATTCCACTTGCACCAATGATGCCAGAATTAACTCACTCATTGATTGATGTATTGCAAGACTTGCCCGAAAGATTACACACCACCGACTCTGGTGACTCAAGAGAAGATATGGATTAACTCCATCATGTCATTCTGAGCTACGCTTTTGTTCTTGTGCGAAGAATCTCTACAATAATCTTAGAGACCCATTGCTCAGGGTAACATCAAAAAATAATAAAATGACAAATAAACTAAAAACTTCAAAAGCCTCACGCATTACACTCGCCCAACTCATGCAACCCGAACATGCCAATAACCTTGGCAATGTTCACGGCGGCTGGATTATGAAACTTGTAGATGAAGCAGGTGCATTGGCTTGTATGCGCCATGCACAAAAACGTGTTGTCACTGTGGCTGTTGATTCGTTAGTATTTCGTGAGCCAATCAAAATTGGGCATTTGGTTACCTTAAATGCAGAAGTCACTTATACAGGTCGAACATCACTAGAATCAGAAGTGCAAGTGATTGCTGAAAATCCAATCACAGGTGAACGCACACACACCAACACTGCTTATCTCGTTTATGTTGCGCTAGATGATAATGCCAAACCAACAACTGTGCTACCGCTTGTTGCTGAAAGTGAAGAAGATGTTGAAAGAATGAAGCAAGCCGAAGCACGTCAGAAGCGACGTATTTCTCAAAAATAAACCCTCGTGCAAAACATCAAAAAAAATCCTATCATTGTTTTCATCATCATCAATCTTTTGATTGGTTTCTTTACATTTAAAGATTATGGTTACTCATGGGATGAGCCGTTGTTTTATG
>Ga0224723_1000434_pt1 | contig 28577 bp, 26 predicted proteins | sample Balambano_FR2_Me_FD_161647 | JGI IMG/M metagenome (GOLD analysis project Ga0224723, IMG submission 161647) | Freshwater sediment microbial communities from Lake Towuti, South Sulawesi, Indonesia - Balambano_FR2_MetaG | ecosystem: Environmental > Aquatic > Freshwater > Lake > Sediment | place... | reverse complement strand
AGGGCGGGATGATGCCCCTGCCCATACCGTACCGCCAAAATGGTTTCAGGACAGCACGGATTTCCGACGACAACCTGACGCTTGGTCTACGCTGCCTAATTGCTATTGTAAAATCAGGACAACCTAGAATTGCAAACGATCAACAAAGGTGGACGAGATGCGCCCGACCCGACTCGTGATCCTTCTGTACTTTACGCTAGTCTTCGGGTTTCTGCTGTCGGTCATGTCATCTGGCGCGCTGGCACAGGATGCCGCCTGCTCCCCTGCCGATGGCGAGGCCGTCGTGCTGGGCGCGGTTTTTCCAGGCGCAGCGGTGTTTTCCGTGCGCACAGCCCAGGCTTATGAAGGCGTCCAGGCCATGATCCGCGCGATCAATGCCTGCGGTGGTCTGAACGGGCAACCGGTCGAACTCCGCTTTCAAAGCGCCCGGAACCGGGAGGAGGCGATCAGTGCAGCCCAAAGCCTGATTGATGCGGGTGTGCCGCTGATCATCGGCAGCGGCTCGCTGGCCGTAAGCGAAGGCGTGGCCGAAGCCGCAGAAGCCGGTGAGGTGATCTTCTGGGAAGTCAGCGAGGCGGTCGATCAGTCCGCCGAATGGACGTTCTCACCCCGCGCCAGCAACCGGCAGTTGGGCCAGATCGCAGCGGAATTTGCCCAGACGCGGGTCGCCGACGCGCTTGAGCTGGACGGGCTGCAAACCGCGCTGATCTACGAAAGCCGACCACGCGGTCAGTTCGTGGCGGAGGGTCTGAACATGGGGCTGGATGCCTCGCCCCTGATCCGCCAGAGCTATTCCGACTTTCTCGATAACGCTTACAGCCTGGCGGTGGCGATTCGGGAGGAGGAAGTCAACCTCGTCACATTGGTGGCTTTTGATTATGACGCCGATTGGCTGTGGTGGGCGCTGCGCGAGGCGGATGCCAATATCGCCGCGTGGATACACGTGGGCAGCGAGGGTTATAAGCGTGAGCTATGCCAGCGTTATGGCAATACCGAAGCGTTGATCTCGGTCACCGCTGCCGGTGCGATGAGCCAACGCTATCAGGAAGCCGCTCTGGGCGAAATTTTCACCACCTACCGTTCAGAATACGTCAGCAGCTTTGCCACCCTGCCGGATGATACCGCCAGCATCGCCGCCGCCGGGACCTATATGCTGCTGCGTCATGTGCTGAACGCAGTGGAAGGCGACCTGACGCCAGACACGATCCGATCCGCGATCCTCAGCGCCGAAGCTCCACGCGGCTCTGGGCTGATGGGCGAGGGACTTCGCTTTGATCCCGATTCGGGCGAGAATCAATATGCCAGCGCGGTGATCCAGCAGCGTCAGTTCGGTTCGTTCTGTACACTGTGGCCTGAACACGGCGCGACGTGCCAGGAGGAGGTTGTTCACTTTCCCACGTGGCGGCAGCGCGCTCTTGCCGAAGAACAGGCCGTATGCAGCGATCCGGCCTGAAACGCCTTCATCGACAACGCCTAATTATGTTGTTAAGGAGCAGTTATGCGTAAGCTGTGGTTTCCCGTACTGATCCTCGCGCTGATAGCCTTGACGGCCGCCTCCGCCGTGATCTACGGGCAGGAAGACGACCCGGACGAGGGCGAAACGGTGATCGAGGACGGCCTGATCACCGGCATTGTCTCGGTCGATGGCTCGACGGTTTACGTCGGCCCGGACTTTGCCTACCGAATCATCGGTCGGCTCAACATCAACACGTCGGTCGTGGTGTTGGGGCGGCGCGGAGACTTCTTCACGCGCTGGGATGGTAATCAATGGCTGGAGATTCAGTATGGCAGCCGCCGCGCGTGGGTGTATGCCCGGCTGATCCGCACCAGTGTGCCGTTCAATTCGATCCCGCCCACCGGCATCCGCCTGCCGCGCAACGAAAACGGGCGCGTGCCGGAAATCTTTGATCTTTCCAGCAACATCTGCGATTCGTGGGTCGGCGGCTTTACACAGAGCGGCAGCTTTATGGCGGGGGACAGCCAGATCATCGTCACGTATCCCACCATGCCGGGGGCGATCGTGTACAGCGTGATCGTGATCTCCCCCACGGGTTTCCGCACCGCGTTTGACAGCGACACGACGACGGCCACCATCGAGCGCGAATTTCTCCCTGCCGAGCCAGGTATTTACACCTGGCGGGTCGCTCCATACTGGACGAATGGCACGGAACGCTGGCGCTGGCAGCAGATCTGCCTGCTGCGCACTGGCGGGACGTTCGAGCTGCCGCCGCGCGCGCCTGATCCCACGCCGGAAGCCACACCCCAGTCATGATCGCTTCGTGACCGCATCATCGTGGGCGTAATTCTGTCTCGAATTACGCCTGATTTTTCTATACCCCGCTCATGCGGATCACTTTTCCGGCGGTGCGGATCAGGATATTCAGGTCGAGCCAGAACGATCGATGGCGAATGTAATACAGGTCATATTCCAGCTTGATCTGTGCGTCGTCGTCGTCAGACCCATAGGCATAGCGTACCTGCGCCCATCCGGTCAGGCCGGGCCGGACGACCAGCCGGGTGCGATAGAACGGAATCTTTTCCGTCAGCCGTGCCACATGTTCGGGGCGTTCGGGGCGTGGGCCGACCAGGCTCATGTCACCGCGCAGCACATTGATCACCTGCGGCAGTTCGTCCAGGCGCGTTTTGCGCAGAAAGCGGCCGGCACGGGTGACTCGACTGTCACCGGGTCGGCTGAAGACTGCACCGGTCTGCGCCTCGGCGTTCTGGATCATGGTGCGAAACTTGATTATCTCAAATTCCCTCCCGTTGAGGCCAACGCGCGTCTGACGATAGAAAATATCTCCGGGCGAGGTCAGGCGGATCATCCCCGCGATCGGCACAAACAGGATCGCCAGCACCAGCAGGCCGATCAGGGACAGCGCCACATCCATCATTCCTTTAATCATCGCGTAGAGGTCGAAAATCGAACTGCCCTCGATCGGCAGCACGAGTGCCCAGTTATCATGGACATGCGCCACCGGAACGCGCCCGCTCAGATGTTCATAGAGCAGCGGCATCGGGGTCAGCACCACCCCGCTTTCATAAGCCTGCATCACGCTGCGAAATATCTCGCCGCTGACATCTGGCACGGATGTAAAGATGATTTCGCTGATTCGGTCGCGGTGGACGTAATTGATCAGGTCAGAGCCACTGCCGATGACAGGCACATCAACCAGCGTGCGGCCCACTTCGGCGGGCTGGCCGATCACGCCGCGTACATCGTAGATGAGAGCACGCTGCTGCCGGATCGCTTCGATCATGGCGATCGCGGTCGCATCGGCGCCGACGATCAGGACACGGCGGGCTTCACTCGCCCAGCCCACCAGCGAGGGGACAATCAATCGCCAGGCTGCGATGAGGATAAAAGAGGCAACGCCGTAGTAAAGGATAAACAGACGTGGCAGCGCCTCTCGCGGCGACAAAAAGAACACCAGCAGATACACACCGAGCATCTGCGCGGTGATCGCGCCTAAGCGCTGCAAAGAGTTCAGCTTGCCGGAAATGACATCCAGATCATAAAAATCATTGGCGGTAGCCAGGGCCAGCCACAGCACCAGCAGCAGGGGAAACCAGCCCACCTGACCGAAGACAAAATCGAGCGTAAAAGGATCATCAGCGACGCGCGACCAGACCCCCAGCGCGATCAACACGGCGGCTATCACCGCCACAGCATCGCCAGCCATCAGGATCAAGCGTCGATCGGCCACCCGCAGTTGCAGGCGTCGTCTGCGGAACACCGGCAACAATACATCCGCCATGCCAGCCTACTTTACTTTGTTCGTGTACGCTGATAACAGAGTATAGCAGATGGATGGGGGCGCCAGTCTGAACGTTCAGAGAGTTTGAGCGCACCGGCAGAAGCAGCATCCGGGGCCGCGGCGGGGGTTTAGTCATCCTGGCCGGTAGCATAGATTTCGACGCTGCCGAAGCGGGCTGCGGGATCAAGGTTTTGCAAACAGGCAGTCGAGCCAAATTGCCTCTCGGCAGGCCCATACAGGACATAGCGTATCCTATAAGAGCCGTCGATGGTATAGTCGCCGCGCAGCAGAGCATCACAATCCTGGCTGAGACCACGATACCACGCCATCACAGCACCCCGCTTCGTGCCGGGATCAGCGGTTTCGATAGGATGTCCGTACACCACGTGGGTGCGGATAATAACTGGCAACCACAGCGAAACTTCAGGAGCCGCCAAAACAACGTCATCGCTCTGCACCCGACCGGCCAGCCAGGTGTAGGCGCGCAAATAATCTTCCGGCAGCAGCACCCCCCCTGAGTCTTCAGGGTTCTGTGAGGTAAGTAACTGGATCGGCAGCCACAGGACGAGAAGATGGCTGGCAGCCATCAACGGAAGAAGCGCGGCCATCAGTCGCAAGCGGTTGCGCCCGTTGAGGCGATTAATCCTGAACCAGTAATCCTCCAGCGACCGTGTGGCAAAATAGGCGACCGGGAGCGAAATGCCGATCGCAGCCGGCGGCCCGCCGATCGCTGGCACGTAAATGAACAGTACCAGCATCAACAGCCATAACAGCATCATCAGATCGCCATCCAGTTCTAACCGGCGGAACGCGCGGAAAAGGCCGGGCAGTGCGAAAATCAGCGGTAGACCGAGGCTCAGGATCAACGCCAGCAGCGTCGGAGGGGCTGCATCTCCCTGCTGTAAGAAGACCCGCCGCACCAGCGGATTGAAGTTAAGCACAAAGACGTAGTACAGCAGAATCGGCAGCGACGGGACGGCAAACCACAGCAGCCAGCGCAGTTCGCGCCGCGTGATGCTGCGCTGACGAAACCACAGGATCGCCAGGCTGATGCTGAATGCCATCAGGAGCGGTACATAGGCGATCGGATGGACGGTCGCCACCATCAGGCCGGACAAAAACACGATCGTCCCCCCATTGGCGACATCGGGATCGGACACTTCACCGGGTCGAAACACGGGAACCAGCGCGCCGATCAACAATGCCAGCAGCCCAATGATCAGGGGGTAATGGACATTGACCAGACTGCTGGAAAAGGGAAACGCCTCCGGCCAGCGCAGGTCCAGAAAGTTAAAATCGCCCGTCAGCGGGCCAGCGATCCAGCCAAAACCCGCGCTGACATTGACGATAACAAAGAACAACCGCCGCGTCCGCACCTTTGTCCATATGGTGGAGGCCAACTGATAGAGGGACATATACATGAACAGAGAGGCGGCGATGCGCGCCAGATGAAAGGTGGCTATGGTCGGCAGCGCTAACAGGTCGGCCGTGCTGCCCAGGATGGCATACAGAATATGTTGAAATGTGGCGGACTGCGGTTCCGGCGAGTGCAGGATGACGGTCAGCACTTGACCCTGCGCCCCCTGCGCCATACGCGCAAGATAGGTCGCGCTGTCCACGTAATCGTGGATCACGCCCACGTATAACCAGTCATTACCGGGGTGTGTGGCAAGACCGGCCCAGATCAGTGGGACGAATGCTGCCAGGAGCAGGATGCCGCTGACCAGAGCGGCCCAGCGCCATTCTGCGGGAGTGACGTGTCCGGTATATCCTGTTCGCATCCTCATTCACCCTTGTGAGTTCGATTGGGCGGTCTGCGCGTTTCGTACTACAATACCGCAGAGAAATCGCTGTTCGGTCGCAATCTACCTTCCGATTGTATAGTACAAACCGGGGACGCACACGGTTAAGGAATCGCATGTCTCAGCTTGTTGCGCTTTATCAGCTTCAACAAATCGACTTGCAGCGGGCGCGCTCACAGAAACGTCTGGAAGCGATCGAGACCGCGTTGCAGGATAATCAGACCGTGAAGTCCGCGCAGGCAGCAGCCGATCAGATCGAGAGTCAGCTTAACCCGGTGCGCGCCAGGGCACGCGATCTTGAACTTGAGATTCAATCGACACGGCAAAAGGCGGTCGATACCGATGAACGGCTGTACAGTGGGCGCGTGAATAACCCAAAAGAGCTTCAGGAGATGCAGCAGGAAATCGCGGCGCTTCAGCGGCGACAGCAGGACCTTGAAGATCGTCTGCTGGACGACATGATGACCGTGGAAAGTCTTGATGTGCAAATGGAAGATGCAAAACGCGCCCTGCAAACCGCAGTCGCCGGGTGGGAACAGCAGAATGCCGCCCTGCTGGACGAAAAGCGCCAGCTTCAGGAGCAGATGGCGCAGCTTCAGGCCCGGCGTAAAGAGTCGATCACCCATATCGCCCCCGATGCGCTGAAAATCTACGAGGCGCTGCGTCCACGCAAGGGCAACCAGCCGGTGGCCGTCCTGAAGGGGCGCTCGTGCCAGACCTGCGGCATCGAACAGACGCTGGCGATCGAAACCGAGACGCGGCGGGGCCAGACCTTCACCTACTGTCTGAATTGTGGGCGACTGCTGATCGACAGCAGCATGGTATCGGAAAGGGATTAAGCCGTGGCGAACTTCCGCTTTAATCCGGAAAATTTTCTGCTTGGCCTGGGAGTAGGCTGGGGATCCGCCTATGTGCTTTATCGCGCGCGCCGGTCGATCTCGGCGGTAACCGAAAGCGTCACCCGGCAGGCGGCCAGCGCACAGGAATACGCCACCCGCAGCGCAGACAGCCGTTATATCGGCGATCTGATCCGCGACTGCCAGGCAGCGCACCTGGCCGGTCGCTTGGTGCCATTGAGCGATGTGCTGATCGAGCCGCGATTTTTGCCCGCGCCACCGCTGGCCGCCCCGCCAGATGAGGATGAAGGGGCGATCAGCGTTTTCCACGTTGTCCCACACGTGCCGGATTATCCCTACCTGCAAGCGCCCTACAACATCGAAACGTTATCGATCGACGATCTGGCGAGCGGTCACCGGGCGATCGCTCTGCTGGGTCTGCCGGGCAGTGGCCGTTCTACCGCGCTGCGAGCGATCGCGCTGTGGGCACTGGGCAAAGTGGAGTTCACGCCGCCGATTGACCGCATTCAGCAGCAGATCGAACAGGAAGAAGCCCGGTTAAGCGCGGCAGATCGCGCCAAGCGGGTGAAGGAGCGCCTTCAGATCGAAGAATCGGCGCGCGCAGCAGTGGCACGGGGCCGGGCCATCGAGTCGGACACACTTCAGGAGGTGCGCCGTAAGGAAACACCGTCCTTCAGGAAACAGACCCCGATTTACGCCCATATGGCGAATATCACGCTCAGCAGCAGTGAGTTTGGGCGTCAGATCGACCCTGCCGAACCTTTTGTGCGGGCGGTTCAGGCGCATGTCGGCGGTGTCACGGCCAAGACCATCCCGCGCAACATTTACCAGCGCCTTGCGGCCGGCGATGCGCTGGTGCTGCTGGATGGGTTTGACGATCTCTCGCCACGTGAGCAGGAAGAATTGCGGCCGTGGCTGCGGGCGTTTGTCGAGATGTACAGCAACAATTTCATCATCGTGGCCGGGCCGGCCAGCGGTTACGGACCGTTGATCCAGGCCGGACTGGCCCCGGTTTTTCTGCGCTCCTGGAATGATGTCGATACGAATACAGCCGCCGATCGGTGGGCAGAACACTGGGGCGCGATCAGCGGCAAACGGCGGGGAGGAGGCAGCCCTGATGACGCGATGATCAGTGCGGCGAAGGCTGATAACCGCGCCCGCTCCGCCTTCGACCTTACGCTCAAATTGTGGGGGCAGTATCACGACCCCGGCGCCGACCGTTATGAGGCCTGGATGCGGGTGGTGATCGAACGCCTGATCCCTGGCAATCTCTCGTTGGGTGTGCTGCTTCCTGCCTTAAGCCGGGCCGCCACCGCGCAGCTTGAACGCGGGACATTTACGGCTGCCGCGCTGGAATCCCTGCCGCAAAGTACAGCGGACGACCAGGCAGTGCCCGCGCAGGCAATCCCCGAAAATACCGCAGGCATCGATGCGTTATTTGCGCCCACAGGTCATGACGCCGACATCGACAGCCTGTTCGACGAAACGGCATCGCTGATCAACCCGCAGCCTGGCGAACAGGAAGGTCAGACCTCTGCGGACGCGGCGCAAACGCCAGGTAATGCCGCAAAGCCTCAAAGCACCGGCGCAAAAGAGCAATTCAAAGTGATCGAGTCCCTGATCAAAAGCGGGCTGCTGCTCCGGTTTCGGGACGGGCGCTACCAGTTCCGTCATCCGATGATTGCAGCCTATCTCGCCAGCCTGACGATCCGCGACATGCCGAGCGATGAACTGCTGATGAAATCGGAACGCGCCGCCTGGGAACCCGCGTTCGGTTTCGCAGCCATGCACACCCCAATTGACTCGATTGTCAGCCGCCGCATGGATGCGCCGCCAGATGTGCTTTATGACCCTATGCTCAACCTCACGCGCTGGCTCAATTATGCGGATGGCAAGTCCGTGTGGAAAGGCACACTTCTGAAGGCGCTGGGCAACCACTTCGTGGCGGCGCAGCAATATCCCGCCGTGCGCGAGCGAATCGCGGCGGCATTGGTCGGCGCCCGCGATACCAGCGCGCTGGTGATCTTCCGCAAGGCACTCCGGCATCCACTGGCGGAAGTGCGCCGTCTGTCGTGTCTGGCGATCGGCGCGATGCGCGATGACGCCTCGATCGGCGAGCTGGTTGCACTGGTGCAGGACAGCGACGCGGATGTTCAGCTTGCGGCGGGGCTGGCGCTGGGCGCGATCAGCACGCCGGCGGCGCTGGAGGAGATGGTGATCGCGCTGACGGAAGGCTCGGAGGCGCTGCGCAAAGCGATCGCAGAGGCTTTTGCCGCGATCCCGGATGAAGGCTATCCGGTGTTGTACGAAGCTGTCACTCACGAACAGATGATGCTGCGGCGCGCGTCAGTCTTTGGCCTGCGGCGCATCAACACGGCCTGGGCACTGTCAGCCATTTACCGGACATCGCTGGAGGATGATCAGTGGTATGTGCGGTCGGCGGCGGAAGAAGCCCTATACAGCGTCCGTCTGAGCAGTGGAGACGGCGGCCCGAAAGCCTACCCGCCTGTTGAGGCGATCCCGTGGCTGCGAGACTGGGCAGCCAAACAGGGAGAGGCGGTGGCGCAGGCGGCACAGTCGCCGACCGATGTCCTGCTTATGGCACTCGATGATCCCGACCCGCAGATTCAGAAACTGGCGCTGGCTAATATCGGTCAGCTTGGCATGACCGACCCGATCGACCTGTTGTACAGGGCGCTGCGCCATCAGCAGCCGGAGGTGCGAACTGTCGCGCACGAGGCATTGATCGCACTGCAAATGCAGCTCGGACAACCGCTGCCCGCGCCGGCCTGATCTGTTCCTGACGCAACCTACGAATTCGGTTCGCACAGAATTAACCGGTCGAACGACGTGTGGAAAACGTACTCGACCGTGCCAGCAGACAGGACAATGCGATAGCCGTCCGTGATGACCGGCTGATACACCTGGCCTTCCAGCGGGCAACCCAGGCTGGAATCCGTCCATCGTTCACGATCAAGGGCGATCAGCCGGACACGGCGGGTCGGGATGCCCAGTTCGCCCGATAATCGCCGCTGCCCCAGCGCGACCAGATCGCCGGCGACGGGATCAACCAGGATGAGTGTGTCAGGATCAAGCGAATCGAGCGAATCCGTCCCGCAAAAGCGCAGGGTATCTCCGGCGGCGCGATAATCATAGACCTGATCATTGTTAAGCAGAATCATCCGATAGCCGTCGATGCCTGAGTCGCCAGGATCAACATCCTCGGCTGAACAGTTCAGAGTCGCTCCAGCCCAGCGGGCCGCCTGCGTGTAGACGACATCAAAATCGGCGGCGTCTAGCCCTGCGCGACCGGCAGCGTCTTCCAGTGCCAGGCGCGCAAACTGTTCATCAACGGACGGCACATTCCGAGCGGCCTGTGTGACCGCCAGTGTCATCACCTCCTGAGGCGACAGCGGGGCGGGTGGCTCCGTAGAGCTAAAAGGAGGCGGGGTATTCGTCGAGGTCGGCGCGGCAAGGGGCAGCGTTGCCGGCGGAGATGGAGAGGCGCTGGTGCTGGCACACGCGAAAAGAACTGTGGTCATCAAAACCACAGTCAACTGGCAGATTCGTTGACGAAGGGTAAAAAGCTGAACTGACTCAGGCTTCCAGCTTGCCCAGTTTGTTTTCCACATCGGCGGTGGTCACGCCTTCAACGCTGACCAGCTTATCACGACCGCTGCCGCCAGCGACGATCTCGATCTTGTCCGCGGCGACTTCAAGCTTCTGCGCCAGGAAATCCACCAGTTCCTTATTAGCGGCGGCATCTCCCGCGCCGGCAGATTGCAGACGAATTTTGAGCGCGCCATCTTCCTGTAAACCAACCAGTTCGGTGGCGGCGGAGCGGGTCACTACGCGCACAGTAAAGGCTGCACCGCCTTTGGCATCCTTGATCTCGAATTTGCGGTCTGTCGCCATCGGTCACATCCTCTCAAAGCCGCACCAGGGGCAAGTCGTCTATTCTCTTCAGCCCAGATGGTAACATGGCCCGTGCTTCGACACAAGCAACATGCGCACAGGGAGCATCGGTCAGAACGCGGCCTGGATAACGCGCGTCAGCAGCAGGATGATGACAAACAACGCCAGGGGACTCCAGTCGATCGGCCCGTAAGCTGTACCGGGAAACTGCTCTCGCAGAAAATTGCGGATAGGCCGAAGGATCGGCTCAGTCACATCATAGAGCAGCCTAACGACCGGGTTTGACATATCGATGTTGGGGAAGTAACTCAACAGCACACGGATCAACACCAGCAGGTTGATCAGGTTCAGCATAGCGATCAGCAGTTGACCCACAGAATTTCACTCCAGCTACAGTTCAATTTCTATATGCATACGGGCGGCTTTCAGCGTTCACCAAAGATGGCGCGGCCAATCCTCACGAGGGTAGCCCCCTCTTCGATAGCGATCGGGTAATCATCCGTCATGCCCATGCTCAGTTCAGCCAGGTCGAGCGTCAGGTCTGCGCACAGCGCGTCCCGAAGCGCTGCCAACCCTTTGAATACGGGGCGCGTCTCTTTCATATCCTCGACGATCGGAGCCATTGTCATCAGCCCGCGCACCTGAAGGCCTGGCAGCGCCGCCAGCGACCGAATCGTATTCCACAGCTCGTGACGGCGTTGGCTGTCATCGCGCCAGTCAATAGCGTTTAACCCGCTCTTGCTTGTCTCACCGGAGATGTTGATCTGTATCAGAACAGGGAGATCAACCCGCCGCTCAACTGCAAGCCGCGACAGTTTTTCCGCCAGATCAGGCCGGTCCACGGAATGGATCAGGCTGAAGGGGCCGATCACGTCGCGGGCCTTACGGCTCTGGATATGACCGATCATGTGCCAGTTTGGGTTAGCAGGTGCTGTCTGCGGAATCTTGGTCACAGCTTCTTCTACGCGATTCTCGCCAAAATGTTGCACACCGGCTCGCATGGCGGCCATCACGTCGCTCACGGGCCGGGTTTTGCTAACCGCCACCAGCCGGACTGCTTCGAGGCTTCGCCCGGCCAGTTGACAAGCTGCCGCGATCTTCAGCTGGACTTGCTGCACCCGTTCGGCAATGGCCTGATCGTGGGACGTTTCTGGCGTCATAGGGTAATGACCGTTCCGAACCGACCTGTTCGCCCGCGCTCGGCCCGATGGGAGAAGAATTCGTCTGTGCGGGCAGCCGTGCAGAGTCCTGCCACTTCGATTATCTCCACGCCAGCCCATTCCAGATCGCGTCGGTTGGCCGCCCACAGATCGAAGTAAGCCGTGCCATCCGCCCAATCGCGCCGTATCAGCCCATCGACCGCGCCAAAATAATTTGCCACCGCCTGCACCACTTCCTCACCGACCTGGTAACGGTCCGGGCCGATGGCCGGGCCGATCGCCGCCTGTATATCCTGTGGGCGGCAGCCGTAAGCCTGTTTCATGGCGCGAACGGTGCGGGAGGCGACGCCCAATACTGTACCGCGCCAGCCCGCGTGCGCCGTCCCGATCACACCCTTAGACGGGTCATACAACATGATCGGTGTGCAATCGGCGTAACGCATCACCAGCGGTGTGTCCGGTTGATCGGTGATCATGCTGTCTGCCTGGGCAGCCCAGCGACGACCCCGCACCGGCCCGTTCACGATGACCACATCGGCGCTGTGAATTTGCCAGACTGTGACAGACCGTCTGCGCTGATCGGCATTGATGTGCAGCGCATCGTAAATAAGTTCATGATTTTGTCGAACGGCGGCCACATCATCTCCCAGCGTCCCGCCGGTATTCAGGAAATGCCATGGAGCCTGGCTGACGCCGCCGTGACGTGTAAAAACACCGTGCTTCAGATCGGGCCACTGCGCGAAGCGATAGTAGGCCAGCGCCCCATGTTCAACTCGTTCCACAAATGCCTCTCTGGCAGATAACCTTTGAACTGATGACGGAGAAACCGATTGAAAAGAGCATCTTAAGCAACTGCGAGGCGCTGCCCGCGCGTTAAATCCGTGACTTCTCGACCGGGCAACAAGCGGGCATATTACAATCTGACCTGGCTCCGTCGCGGCAGGTCTCTTGCAGCATACATTATTTTAGATGTATACTGCGCACAAACCAACTATGATTTAGCCGTTAATCACGCGAAAGCATCCATGTACCGTCGATCTAACGCGGAAGGAGAAGCGGGCAGAACTGCTGTGCGGCAGACTGTCGGAGTGCCCATGAACAACCGCGAAACAAAAGCTCCGGGGATCATCAGCGTGCTTATTGTTGATGACCATCCCCTCATCCGCGAAGGTCTGCAAAAGGCATTCAGCCTGGAAGATGATCTTGCTGTAGTGGGTCAGTCTGAAAGCGGAGAAGACGCAATCCATCAGAATCGCACACTGCACCCCGATGTGGTGATCCTCGACGTTAACCTTCCAGGTATGAATGGATTGCAAGTGGCGCGGCAGTTGAAAATCGAGCGGTCTGATGTCAACATTGTGATGCTCACCGCATACCACGAACATGAGCAGGTGCTGTACGCCATGCGCGCCGGCGCTTCGGCCTATTGTGCCAAAGATATTCATCCGGAACAATTAGTCAGCATTATCCGCAGCGTTGCTTCCGGGTACTACGTGGTCAACGATCAGCAGATGGATCGCCGTTCTGTTGAGGAATGGATTCACGAGCAGATCGAGTTGATCGGCGGCCCGTACACGGTCGATCCTGACGAACACTTTATCCCACTCAGCCCGCGCGAAACGGAGATTCTCGAATCCGTCACCAATGGCATGAGCAACAAAGAGATCGCCAAGCGTCTGGGGATCAGCCAGCAGACCGTCAAGAATCACATGACCTCGATCCTGCGCAAACTGAATGTTGAGGATCGCACGCAGGCTGCTGTTACCGCGCTCAAGCACGGTTGGGTGCGGATTCACGACAATAACAAGCAGGCGAAATAGCCAGATTAGCGCCGTCACTTAGCAAAGTTTGATAGACGCCATGGACAAAACTGTCAGCGACGCCAAAGCCGAACTTGTTGAACTGATCAGCACACAGTTGTCTTCCAACAAGCGTAAGCTGAGTGAAATGAAAGCGGAAATCGAGCGTACACAAACGTTTGTTGACCGCGAACAGCATAAGTATTCCGACATTGCAGCAGACATTCAGAATATTCAGGCCAACCTGGATACGGTGCCGCGTGAGGACATCCGCGATAAATATGATGAAGCCATCAACACGCGCCACCGGTTAGCGACCATGCGTGGACAATTAGAGAAATTTCAGGCCAATTACGCCAATGTCGAACAGGAGCAGCAGCTTCTGTCCGGGATTCTGACCCGGCTTCAGGGCGCGGACGCGCTTGATCTGGAACCTGAAGAGATCAGCGAAGGCAGCAGCAAAGGTGTGGTCAATATTGTGCGTATTGTCCAGGCCCAGGAAGAAGAACGCCAGCGTCTCGCGCGCCAGATGCACGATGGCCCGGCCCAATCGCTCACCAACTTCATTCTGCAAGCGGAAATTTGCCAGCGCCTGTTTGATCGCAACCCCGAACGCGCTGCCGAAGAACTCAACAACCTGAAAACCGCCGCCAGCGTCACGTTCCAAAAAGTGCGAGACTTTATCTTTGATCTGCGACCAATGATGCTGGATGACCTCGGCGTTGTCCCCACTGTGCGCCGTTACGTCGATTCGTTCCGCGAGAAGAACGACATCACGACTGATCTGGAGATCATCGGTGAGGAACGCCGTCTGGAATCCCATCGGGAGGTGATGCTGTTCCGGGCGATTCAGGAGCTGATGGGCCATGCGCGCGATTACGCAACCGCTTCACAGCTCAAGGTGAGGCTGGATATGACGGGCAATACGATCCGCATCGCCGTGCAGGATAATGGGCGCGGCTTCGACGCAGAAGCGATCTTCAGTAATGAAGAAGGGCATACAGATGCCCGCGATCAGGGTTTAATCACACTGAAGGAAAAATTTGAACTGGTAGGCGGTTCCATGTCGGTCGTCAGCAGCGACACCGATGGCACACTGGTGCGCCTGGAACTGCCGTCCGGTCTCTAACTGGGTGGTGATACCAACTCACGCCCCATCCTCCGGGGAAGACAGTCGAGATTCGCGCTTGCTGTCTTTCTCTCAACAAACTCCACACCAAATCTGTACCTGATAGGACGTTCAGGCGGTTTGACAATTAAGGCCGTTAGAATACACTAGAAATTGGCTATGCTCTGAGGTTTTGAATACAACTGACCGTGATGTGGCCTCAGCGATGATCTGGGCGCACGGGTAGTCAGTCGGCCTCACCACTGGAGGATTTTCATGAATCGAAATCTCCGTCTGTTACTCGTCTTTGCGTTCATCATCATTATCGTCGCGCTGCTGGTGGTGTTCGTCGTATTGCCCGGCAGTGAGGACGATGATTCAACCGGCCAGACCACGGTGGGCAGCACCAATCAGCCAGGGCGGACGCCCGAAGAAGGCGAAACCGTTACGATTACCACACCCGTACCCACCGTGGAATTTGTGCAGATTCTGATTGCCACGCAAAATCTGACCCGTGGGGCAACCATTCCGCCGGACGCCGTGACGCTGGCCCCCTGGCCTGCGGAGTCCGTGCTTCAAGGGATGCTCGGCCCTGCCGATCTTGAAAACGTGATCGGGGCGCGTGCGCGCACTAATATTTTTGCGAACCAACCTGTGCTGGATGCGTACATCATTTACGATGAAGATTTGTCTGAGTTAGCGCAAACTGGTTCTGATCTATCATTGCTGATCCCTGCGAATCGACGCGCTATTGCGGTTCCAACGGACCGCTTAACCAGCGTTGCCTATGGCCTTCAGGCTGGGGATCGGGTAGACATCATTGTGTCGCTGCTTTTTGTAGAACTCGATCAGGAATTCCAGTCTGCACTGCCAAACGACATCTCGCTTCTCACTTTCGGTCGTGACGAGCAAGGCGGTATTGCCTTGATTGTCTCGGCTGAGATTGAAGGTCGCGTTGAAACTATTCCGATTCCGGTTCCTGAAGGTCTCACGGGTACATCTCAAACTTATCCGTGGCCTGCCATTATTGGTCCAATCGAAGATCCAAGGCCACGTCTCCTCACGCAAATGACCATTCAGGATGCTTTGGTGTTGGCTGTGGATGATCTTCCTTTGGATGGCGTCTTGTTTGGTACGCCTACGCCTGCGGTTCTTTTCGATGAGTCGGCTCCACCCACGCCGACCCCATCTATCGGTCAACAAGCACAAACAGCAGCGGACGAAGTTGAAGCCGTGTTCGATGCTTTTGTCCCACCGAACATCGCGGTTCTGGCGGTATCTCCGCAGGATGCGGTCGTTCTAACATACTTTATTGAAGCGCGCCTCCCGATTACATTCGTGATGCGCCCTGCCAATGAAGTATCGCCGGCATCCACCAGCCAGGTAACTCTGGATACCATGATGTCGCGTTACAGCATTACACTGCCGCAACCGCTGGATTACTCAATTCAGCCCGCTATTCGCAGTATTCGGCAGTTAGTGCTTGGCGATGACGTGAACCTGTTTGATATCGCATCAGTGACCTCATCGCAGCCTATCGAAGAATAATCTGTAAGGCAGACCAACATGAGTGGCAAGCCACCACAAAAGGGTCAGGAAAACAAGCAGCAGATCAGCATCCTGCTGGTCGATGATATTCCGGAAACTCGTGAGAATATCAAGAAGCTGCTGGCGTTCGAGTCCGACTTCAAAGTGATCGGGTCGGCTGGCACAGGCCGCGAAGGCGTCGCCATGGCAAAGGAATACCAGCCGGACATCATCATCATGGACATCAACATGCCGGATATGGATGGGCTGCAAGCGACAGCCCAGATCAAGCAGCATGTGCCGATGTCTGCGGTGATCATCATGTCGGTGCAGGACGATCCCAATTACATGCGCCGTGCGATGGTCGCTGGAGCCAGAGACTTTCTTGCCAAGCCGATCGACATGGACGAACTCTACAACACGATCCGGACGGTGTATCAGAACACTGAAGAAAATCGTCGTCAGTACGCCGCGATGCGAGAAATGCCAGCGGCGATTTTCGCCGCACCGAAGGAAACAGGAGAACGCGCCGGGCATATTGTTGCTGTGTACAGCCCACAGGGAGGTGTGGGTGTCACGACGCTTGCCACCAATCTGGCGTCCGGGCTCATGAAGGAAGGTGTCAAGGTTCTTCTGGTCGATGCTGATCTTCAGTTCGGTGATGTCGGGACGTTTCTGAATGTTCAGTCGCAGTCAACGATGGTGGAACTGGCCGACGACGTTGACGACCTCGATGTCGAACTTTTTGAGAATATCGTCGCTACGCACGACAGCGGCCTGAAGGTTCTGCTCGGCCCGCAGCGCCCGGAACTGGCCGACGAACTCCGTGCCCGACCAAGCATCGTTGCCGATATTCTGGGCAAGATCTCGACCAACTACGATTTCATCGTTGTGGATACAAGTAAAGCCTTCGATGAAATGCTGCTGTCGATTTTCGACCGCGCGACCAAAATCGTTCTGGTGGGCACACCTACCCTGAGCTGTCTGAAGAACATGCGCTTTGTTCTCGACCTCTTCGACCAACTCGCCTACGACCCTAACAAGACCATTATCGCTATCAACAAGATCTGGGAAGATCGCAAGGACAAATTTGCAACGATCTCTCCAGAGAAGATTCAGAGCTTCCTCAAACGCACTCTGGTTGCTCGAATTCCGCAGGTTGACGAACGCCTGATTCTTAGCGCGATCAATAAGGGCGTGCCGGTCATCGCTTCCGACCGCGACCAGACCAAACCGCCGATCAAACAAATGATCGAGCTGTCAGAATATGTCTACAATGAACTGATGGGTGTGCAGGAAGAGGACGACAGCTCCGCGCAGGCCAAGAAACAGGTTGGTATATCCAGCATAATCAAGCGTCGCTAATGATCACCCGTAACCAACAACGAGCATTTTGGAGGACTGTGTAATGTCATTGCTGAAGCGCATTGAAAAAGGGGGTGACGGCGGTGGTCAGCAGCGGCCAGGCGCACCCCAGGGGCAGGGTGGAGGCGGGGACGAAGAAGCCCGCCGCAGAGCGGAGATGCTGCGTCGTAAAGCGCTGGAGCAAAAAGGCAGCGGCACGCAGGGAAATTCCTATCAGGATCTGAAAAATCGTGTGCAGAATAAACTCCTGGCGGAGCTTGACAGCACATTCGACACGTCCAAAAAGGATGAGCTTCGCCGTCAGGTCGAGGAATTGTTCAATGCAATCCTCGCTGAAGAAAGCATGGTACTCTCCCGCGCAGAGCGCCAGCGGCTGTTTGAATCAATTGTGTCCGATATTCTTGGGTTCGGCCCGCTCGATCTCCTGCTGTCGGATGACACGATCACTGAAATCATGGTTAACGGACCGCGCAATATCTTCGCTGAACGCAAAGGGCAGCTTTCGCGGGTCAATGTGACCTTCGACAGCGACGAACACGTGCTGCGAATTGTTGATCGCATCGTCGCACCCCTTGGCCGCCGCGTGGACGAAAGTCAGCCGATGGTGGACGCTCGTCTTCCCGACGGTTCGCGCGTGAACGTGGTCATTCGTCCAATTGCGCTGTGCGGACCAACCATTACGATCCGTAAGTTCTCCAAGACGCCGCTGGGCATTCAGGACTTGATCCGCTTCGGTTCGATGACACAGGAAACGGCAGATTTCCTCCGCGCCTGCGTAATCGCCCGTCTCAACATGGTCGTGTCTGGGGGTACAGGCTCCGGCAAAACCACACTGCTTAACGTGCTTTCCAGCTTCATTCCGAATGACGAACGCATTATCACGGTGGAAAATGCTGCCGAGCTTCAGCTTCAGCAGGAACACGTCGTTACACTGGAAAGTCGCCCAGCCAACATTGAAGGCAAGGGCGCCGTTACCATTCAGGATCTGGTGGTCAACTGCCTCCGTATGCGCCCTGAACGCATCGTCGTTGGAGAGTGTCGTTCCGGTGAAGCCCTGGACATGCTCCAGGCGATGAACACCGGTCACGACGGATCGCTGACAACGCTGCATGCCAACTCCCCCCGCGACTCAATCGCTCGATTGGAAGTGATGTGCCTGATGGCTGGCATGGAACTGCCCGTGCGCGCTATTCGTGAGCAGATCGCATCGGCCGTCGATGTCGTTTGCCAGCAGCAGCGTCTACGTGATGGTTCACGTAAGGTCACTAATGTCACCGAGGTGCAGGGCATGGAGGGTGAAATGATCACCATGTCCGATATCTTCGAGTTTGAGCAGACGGGTTATGAAGCTGGCAAAATCGTTGGACGTATTCGTCCAACAGGCATCCGACCCAAGTTCATCGATCGTATTGAAGATGCAGGCATTCACCTGCCGCCCCAGACCTTCGGCGCTGGTCAGCGCAGATAACAGGATTCCAATCGCGGTCAGCCGCAAAAGCGTGCTATAGTAAACGCACCCTGAAGAACTATAGGGTATACCCCTATAGTTCTCTATACTACAGTGATAAGTCCGCGAAACTGGTGTTCGATGAATTGTCGGAGCATTTGTTCATGGGTGACTTGCAACTTCTCGTTCTCGGCGGCGCGGGCCTCTTCGCTGTACTCATTGTCGTAGTCGGCATCATCAGCGCGCGCTCCGAAAAGAACCTCGTGGAAGAACGCCTCGGTCGTATTACGTCAGATGACTATCAGTCCTTTGTCAGCATTGAGGAAACTGAGGATGATAAAGCCGACCGCCGCGAGAGCAAGGCGATGGTCGCGCTCGACAACATCCTGGCGGAGCGCACCTTTGGCAAGAAGTGGCGGCAGCAACTTTCCAGAGCGGATCTCAAGCTGACCGTTGCGGAGTTCGCGGCACTGCACGTGATCGGCATGATCGGGGCTTTCAGTGCAGCCTACTTTTTGCTGTTCGGCGGTGACCTGATCTTTTCGATTGTGGCCGCGTTTATTGGCTTCTTTGCGCCCCGAATCTGGGTCACCCGTAAAATCAGCGGACGGCTGCGTGCCTTTGAGGCCCAACTCCCAGATACCCTTAGCCTTTGGGTAAACGCGCTGCGATCGGGTTACAGCGTTATGCAATCGATGGAGGCCATCGCGCGCGACGCGCCGGAACCTACGCAGACAGAGTTTCGCCGTGTGGTTCAAGAGGTGCAGCTTGGGATTGATATGGGCGATGCCTTTGAGCATTTGCTCGCCCGTGTGGAGAGTGAAGATCTTGACCTGGTGGTGACGGCAGTCAACATTCAGCGCGAGGTCGGCGGTAATCTGGCTGAGATTCTTGACGTCATCAGCGCTACTATCCGTGAACGGATTAAGCTTAAAGGCGAGATTCGCGTGCTGACCGCGCAGGGCCGCATTACCGGATACCTTATCAGTTTTCTACCTATTGGTTTAGCACTCTTCCTCAATGTTATTAGCCCTGGGTATATGGGGGACATGTTTTCTAATCGGTCGTGTGGCTGGCCCATGCTTGGGCTTGGACTGGCGCTGATCGGTATTGGGACGGCAGTTATCCAGAAAATCGTTGACATCGACATTTAATGGGAGAGATTGAACCGATATGCCACCTGAAATCATTGGACTTCTCATTATTGGTGTGATGGGCATCGGCGGTCTGCTGGTTTACGTCGGCCTGCGCGAAGATCGGGGGCGCGATCCACTTCAGGATCGACTCGCGCAGTGGGGAGAACGTGAAACCCCTGAATCGCTGGAAGAAATCGAACTCTCGCTGTCATTCCGCGAACGTGTGATTCTGCCCATGATCAAATGGATCGGCGAAATCACAACACGTTTTACTCCTCAGAAACAGCTTGAGGCAACACGGCGCAAGTTAGAGTTGGCGAACAGCTCGATGGAACCGACCGCGTTTTATGCACAGCGGATTCTGTTCCTTTTCATTTTTGGCGTTTTGGGAGCGCTGCTCGCTTTTCAGGTCATGGGTGAAGGGTTCCCAACGGGATTTCTGTACATGGGCGGTTTGGCCGCGCTAGGCTACTTTTTCCCTGTACTGTCACTCAATGGTAAGATTAAAAAGCGCCAAGAGAACATTCTGAAAGCGCTGCCCGACGCGCTTGACCTGCTGGTTATCTGCGTAGAGGCGGGTCTTGGCTTTGATATGGCGATGGGCAAGGTTTACGAGAAATGGGAAAACGAGCTGGCGCTGGCTTTCGGGCGTGTGCTGCGTGAAATTCAGCTTGGCAAGCTGCGGCGCGAGGCTCTGCGCGATATGTCCACTCGCATGGATGTGCCCGACGTTAACTCATTCGTCGCTGCCATTATCCAGGCCGATCAGCTTGGCGTCAGCATGGCTAAGATTCTACGAATCCAGTCTGACCTGATGCGCACCAAACGCCGTCAGCGCGCTCAGGAAAAGGCTCATCAGGCCCCGATTAAAATGCTGATCCCGATGGTGTTTCTCATTTTCCCGTCGATCTGGATCGTGCTTCTTGGGCCAGCGGTTTTGCGCGTGATGGCCTCTGGGTTGTTGTAAATACCCATTCACCATGCCTGTCAAAATTTGCGCTGAGAGTTCAAAAGCCCAGTTCAGCCTGTCTGGGCTTTTGTCGTCTACATCAAGGCTGAAACCCCTCGCAACGACGCTGCTGGATCTCATTTACCCGCCATGCTGCTTTCACTGTGCGCGCGTCGATACACCGTGGTGCAGCCGCTGCCAGCAGTTACTTGAGGCTGCTCCCGTTGTCGTGATCGACCGCAGTCCCTCCCCTGATTTGCGTTTCGCGGCTACTGGAACCCATGAAGACATCTTGCAGTCCGCCGTCCAGGGTTTGAAGTATGGCGGACTAAGACACCTCGCGCAGCCGCTTGGCCTGCGCCTGGCAAATGCGCTTCAACACCTTGACTGGTCGATCGACGTAATCGCGCCGGTTCCGCTGGGCGAGAAACGCCAGCGCGAACGGCGATACAACCAGGCAGAACTGCTCGCAAAAAGTCTCACAGAATACACTTCGATCTCGTGCCAGCCGCACGCAGTCATGCGTCGGCGCGAGACACGATCGCAGGTCGGGCTAAACCGCCAGGAACGTCTAGAGAATATGGTGGAAGCCTTTGAAGCCGATCCCAAACAGATTGCAGGATGCAACCTGTTGATTATCGACGATGTGCTGACCACAGGAGCAACGCTATCTGCTTGTGTCGAGGCAGCGCGCAGCGCAGGGGCCAGGGCAGTTTATGGAATGACGGTCACATCGTCTGCGGGATAAAATTTTCGGACGATGTGTGTCATGTTTGATACTTACTATTCGTAAGGAGCTTGTCCCATGCAAGTCGAAATTCGCGGGCACAATATCAAGATTACCGATGGTATTCACGAATACGCGCAGGAAAAGTTAGGTCGTCTCGATCGCTACCTGCCGCGAATTGCCGACATCCGTCTCGACCTGTCTCGCCAGAACAGCAAGAGGGGTGGAGATACAACCATTGCTCAGATCACACTCCGCCACCAGCGCGGCGCGATCCTACGTTCGGAGGAGCGTGTACCAGGCGAAGATCGGGACGCAGTGAAGGCTGCGATCAACCTGGCTGTGGACAAAATGTACCGGCGCATCGAGCGGTTCAAGGGTCGTCAGCGAGATAGCAGAAAAGCCCATGAACGCTATATCGCCACTGAGGAAGAACTGACGCTCGCCGAAGAAATTCCACAGGAAGAAACTGCCGTGGCGCCGGTCGAAGACAGCAGCGAGCCGATCGTTGTCCGCCGGAAGGAAGTTCCGCTCATTGGGATGAATGAAGACGAGGCGATCGAGCAGATGGAACTGTTGGGTCACAACTTTTTCATGTTTTACAACGCGAGTACGGGCCAGATCAATGTGCTTTACCGACGATCTGATGGAGGATACGGTGTTTTGCTCCCACAGATTGAGTAGCGCGTCGTCGTTCGATCAGGGTGGGGGCGCAGACGCCTCGTCTCCACCCTGCCGCCACAGTGCGCGCAGTATCTGGTATTTACGAAGCTCGTACCATGCCATCAGAACACTTAAACGCAGTCCATGAAAACCATCCCGCCATCCGCGCAGGGAGAGATAACGGCGCTTGAATTCCCGCAACGGCTGGAGCAGATAATTTCGCGGCTTTGGCTTCACCCCTGCCCTGAACAGGATGTCTGCCTCATACGCAGTATATGTGCGTTGCTTATCCCTGAATTGCCTGAGATGCTCATAATTATAATGCACGAGCGGCTCGTGGAGAGTCTCCAAAGCGCCGTTCAACATCACGACTTCATGAACCCGCCGGTCAGGATCATAACGGGCTGATCCCACGCGCAGCAGGCGTATCTGATAATCGGGATACCAGCCCGCGCCAAGTGTCAGCTTGCCAAACAGAAAATTGTGACGCGGAATCTGGCAGCCAGCCGCGTTGGTTGAGCGGGTCACGCGCTGGATTTCCGCGGCCAGCGCTGGCGTGACTCGTTCATCTGCATCAACAAACAGCACCCACGCCGCACCACGTCCAGCCGCTGCGTCGAGCGCCGCGTTGCGCTGATCAGCGTAATCAGCAAATCGGCGCTGGATTACCTCTGCGCCACACTGCTTCGCCAGAGCGACCGTATTATCGGTGCTAAAGGAGTCAAAAACGATAAGCGAGTCAGCAAAGCGCACACTGCGGAGGCACTCCTGAATATGGCGCGCTTCATTCAGCGTCAGGACGATACACGCGAGACTCATCCCTGTCCGGCCCGCGCCATCCGAATGACGCGCTGGTAAGCCTGTGCCACATCAGCATCGGCGCTACGGGATGCCCGCCGCTTCCTTAGCCACATGCCGATTATGATCAGGCCGCGTGCCAGCAGCCATTTCCAGCCTGGATAGTGCTTACGGAACAACCTCAGACGGCTCGACCACAGGTAAATCACACTGAGCGGGCGCACCTGCCCGGTACTCTGACCGCCAAGATGAACCACATGCGCGGTGGGAACACACAACACCTTCCAGCCCGCATGATGGATGCGCCAGGCCCAGTCAATTTCCTCGCAGTACATAAAGAATGCCTCGTCAAACATCTCACTCTGCTGGATCACTTCGCGCCGGAGCATCATGGTCGCGCCCAGTGGAAAGTCGATCTCAAATGGCTGATCGTGATCGTAGCGTGCGCGCGGATAGCGACCGTTAAAGCCCCCTTCGACCCAGCGCCCAGGTGTGGGAAAGAACTCCACCCACAACTGGCGCAGACCAGGAAAACGAAATGCGCTGTGCTGAAAGCTGCCATCACCGTAAGACAAGCGCGCGCCGACCAATCCGGCGCTTGAGTTTGCCATCAGCGCATCGAACAGGGCGCGTGTTGAACCGGGCTGCACGATCGTGTCTGGGTTGAGCAGATAGACTGCGCGAGGCAGGTTCTCGGACGGCGTGCTGCCATCAAATCCGATCGCCCTTAACCCGACATTATTGGCTGCTCCAAAGCCAAGATTTTTTTCGCTGGCGATCAAGCACACCTGCGGGAATATTTCCGCCACGGCTGCCGGGGTTCCGTCAGATGAGGCGCTGTCTACCACAATCACCTCGGCGGATAAGCCACTTTGAGCGAGATCGTGATGCAGACTGGTCAGCGCATCGATCACCAGTGCCCGCACATTCCAGGTGACGATCACCACGGCTAAGTCACGCATCAGCCCCCCAGTTGATCCAGGTCAACCCGCACAAAGTCTTCAAACGCCTGCACATAAGCCAATTCTTCTTCCGTCACCTCAACGATCGAGTCCTGACCGATCAGCCAATAGAGCGTGCGCGATAATTCCGCGTCCGCGCCCAGGTTGATAAACAACTCGCTGATCGTTAAACGCACACCGAGTTCAACTTCGATCGGATACATCATCACCTTCAGCGGCAGTGGCGGGGACGTGCTTGCAATGCGCAGATCGGCCAGCAGAGCCGAATCGTCGATCGCCTCATAGGTGCTTTCGGAAACCCCAGTCCCGTCACAATCCCCTTCAGCCACCGCCCGCAGCAGGGATCCCGTGGTGGGATAATCGACTACGGCGGCAAAATCTGTCAGCGCGTCGGTATTGACACGGCGCAGCATCAGCGAAGGCAGCAGCCAGGTATCGACATCGTCCAGACCTAATCGACAAAAGACACGCCCCCGCAGCGCCTCCATGCTGCTTCCCACACGCCGGTTGACGATAATCAGAGCTGCGGTCTGCGTGCTGAGATCCGCAGGTGGTAAGGCGGCAGTCACTTCCGGTGTCGGCTCAGGAGTCGCATCTTCAAGGACCTCCGGGATGGGCGAAGCGGTCGCAGCGGGCGTTGCATCGACCGCATGGGTCGCTTCAGCCGTAAACTCAGGCGTAAACTCAACTTGAACCATCACGTCAAGAGCTTCCGGCGCGGCATCGTCCAGCGGAACCGCATTGTACGCGGAAGCCGCGATTTGCAGCGCCACATCTCCGCAGTCCCGCGCGGTCGTATACGTCAGGCCATCCAGCCAGACGATCGAGACGATGCGCGGTTCAGGCTGGCACAGCGATGTCCTGGCCTGACCAGGATTCTCCGCTACGATGACGTCGACGGGAATGCTGGTGCGATCCAGGATCACCGTTTCAAGGCGATCGGCCACGCGGTTCTGAATAAAGCGCACCAGGTCGACGACGGTTTGGAGCGACTCTGCATCAGCCTCGGTGAGACTGACACCGAATGTATCTGAAACAGGCTGAACCAGAGACGCCAGATCGTCCGGCGCGCCGAGATCATCGCGCAGCGTGGCCTGATCGCGCACCTCGCCTGAAGAGACGCCCAGCGCCTCTACCAGAATCTGTCCCACGCGCACCGACACCGTATTGGGGGCGACAATCACGATCTGAAGCGGATTTTCAAACGTGCCTGGGGCAAACTGGCGGCGTTCCTCAGCGGAGAGCGCCGCTAAAGGAGTCGCGGTTGCCTCGCCAGGCGCGTTACTGCCGCCGCAGGCAGCCAGCAGCGCGATCAGGAACAACGTGAACAAGGGGTGAGCTTTGCCGATCATAGACTTGTCTCCGGCGAGAGCGGCGATCGTGTTCAAGTATGCGCGTGTGAAGCCAGACGCGCAACTGGTCGAAGCTCAGTCCGCATAGTCCGTCTCGGTCTCAGCAACCGGTTCCAGCCGAATTTCACGCGGATCGACGTTGGTGTTCTGCAAGGAAATCTCCACATCTTCGTGGATCAGACCGGCCCAGCACGCCTGGGGATTTTGCAGGTCGATCAGTTCCGTGAAGCGCACCGCGCCCCACACCACACTAAATTCACCGGGCGCAAGGTAGTAAAACTCATCACCCTCGATGGTCTCTGTGAACAGATCATCCTCGCCGCCGATTGCCCAGCGATAGGGATAGGGTTCGGTCGAGGTCTCACACTGGATGCCAACCCGCCACGCGCCTGAAGACTGATAGGCGCCCAGCGACGCGGCGATCTGATCCTGCTGATAAACTGTGCCAGGAACCGGCCCGGTAGTGCGGATCGGCGTCGGCCCATAGTTGTATACTGTCAGCCGGAAGACCAGCATATCGCCCACCCGCATCGAAAGCGGTGCGCGCGTCAGCGACTCCGGATCGGCGGGAGCAGCAACCGGATCGCCCACCGTCTCGGCATCGGTAAAGTAGCGATCCTCATAGGGCTGCGTCTCGAAAACCACGGTGACGCCCGACGGCTGAGTATAAATTTCCGCGCGCGGTTTGCCGCCGTTGAGGATCGTAAGCTGCTGCGTGCGCTCGATCACCTGCCCTTCGGCGTCCTGCACGCGGGCAACCACAGTGTACGTGCCATCCGGCGGCGGATCAGCCCCGGCATCGACCCCGCCTTCGTAATCAAACTGTTGCAAGCCTTCTTCGCCTTCTTCACGGCCTTCCTCGCGCCGGGCCATGTACAGGCGCTGCCCGGCTTCATTCAGCAGGTATACATCCAGATCAGCCTCTTTTTCCAGATAGACATTAACTTGGGTGCGATCGTACACACCGTCCTGATTCGGCGTGAACACGGCAGGATAAACTGTAAATCCAGTGAGCAGGGGCAGCTCGACATCAGCATTTTCGATGATCAGCGTGCCGCTCTGTTCAGCGACTTCGCCGTCATCCTCGGCCACCACGCGGAATATCCATGTATATTGACCATCCGGCATCAAACGGCGCAAGACCTGGCCGTCGATCGTTTCATCCGGCAGGGTATAACCTTCCACCACGCCGCTGAACAGCACCTCATACTCATCCGGGCCGCGCGGTTGGTCACGTCGGAACACATATTCCCGGCCATCCTCGCCGGTCAGGATCAGCGAGATTTGTGAGGCGCGGGTGATCTCGTAGGAAAAAACGGTCGCGTCTTCAGTGCCGTCTGCATTGGGGGTGATCGTGTCCAGGGAAAATTCCGCAGCGCGCAGCAGCGGCAGATCGGGCCGGATCAACAGGCGTCCCGCAGCCATCACCGCCGCCGCCGTAATCACTGCCGCCCCCAGCGTCCACACCATCGGAGTTCGCATATCGCTTGCCTCATTGACGACCGGCACAAAACATGGGCAGTCTAGCCTAAAGGATAGAAAAGCGGCAAGGGCGGCGAGTCGCGTTTAGGAGATCAAAAGCGGGCCACTGGTACAACCAGTGGCCGGCGGACGGGCGCTGTGGACGAATGATCAGATCATCGATTTGCCACTGGCGCGATCAATGTGTGACATGAATTCCATGCGGGTGCGTTCATCCTCGCGGAAGACACCCAGCATTGCGCTGGTGGTCATGCCAGAGCCGTGCTTTTTCACGCCACGGATCATCGAACACATGTGAATGCCGTCCAGCACCACAGCCACGCCTTTGGGTTCCAGCACTTCGTTGATGAAATCCGCGATCTGGCGCGTCATGCGCTCCTGCACCTGAAGCCGGCGGGCAAACATATCGACAATGCGCGGGATTTTGGAGAGGCCGATCACCTTCCTGTTGGGGATATAAGCCACATGCGCGCGGCCCAGGAACGGCAGCATGTGATGTTCGCACAACGAGGCATAATCGATGTCGCGGACGATCACCATATCGTCGTATTCCACATCGAATATCGCCTTATTGACCAGCTTAGCCGGGTCTATACGGTAGCCGCTGAGCAGTTCCTCATAGGCTTTGGCAACGCGCTTCGGCGTGCTGCGCAACCCCTCACGCGAAGGGTCTTCGCCGACGGCTTCCAGAATGTCGGTCACAGAGGCTTCGATCAGCGGTCGGTTGACTTCAGGCAGGCCCAGTTCAAACGCCTTAAGAAAATCCGCTGAATTGAATTTTTCCATCATCATGTCGATCAGACTGGGGTTGTGATCGCTGGTGCTGCTGTTACCACGGTGTCCATTTCCATTCGACTTCTTGCTGCTGCTCATACGTCATTGTCCTTCCCGGTCATGCGGTGTTGTTGTGTGCGGACTGCTCTCATCCAGCGCGGCGATGTCCTTTATCCCTTCCCAATCATGGGTACATCCCATTATCCAGGCGTGAGTCAACGGTACGCGGAAGACGTACTTCAAGAACGCTCAATTCTGGTGAGGGAGATTTACAAAGTGCGGGATGTTTCTGTGCTTTACGGTTCAGAGGGCTTTCCGAAGTCCTATCTTACTAACCCTCATAAATCTCATTATAGTGATGTTTGCGATCCACGAACATTACTTTTTCTATTTCCTCATTTAACCCTAAACGCTTCTTAAAGGCGTCTGAGAGAGGTATATGAGAATGCCTTTGTATAATGTTATGCCGCTATCTTCCGAATGGAGCTTTTATGACCGATCTGATCGAAATTGATGCCCTGCGCCTGCGCTGCATGATCGGCTTCAGCCCCCATGAGCTGAAGGACAAACAGGACATCGTGATCAGTCTGCGCCTGCGCACAGATATGCGCCGCGCCGGGGAGACCGATCATCCCGACGATGCGCTCAATTATCGCACGATCACCAAAGCGATCATCGCGCATGTGGAGGCATCGAGTTACAAACTGGTGGAGGCGTTGGCCGCCGCGATCGCGCGCATCTGCGTGGTCGAACATCGCGTGGAGTGGGTGCAGGTGCGCGTGCATAAGCCGGGCGCGCTGCGCTTTTCGGACAGCGTGGGCGTGGTGATCGAAAGGACGCCGGATGACTTTGCCTAAGCTGCCTATCGTGTACATCTCGCTCGGTTCAAACATCGAGCCAGAGCATCACCTGGGTGAGGCGATCCGCCTGCTGCGGGAATATGGCACAATTCTCGCCGTCTCGTCGGTTTACCAGACACCGCCTTATGGCAACCCC
>Ga0224723_1000433_pt1 | contig 28659 bp, 24 predicted proteins | sample Balambano_FR2_Me_FD_161647 | JGI IMG/M metagenome (GOLD analysis project Ga0224723, IMG submission 161647) | Freshwater sediment microbial communities from Lake Towuti, South Sulawesi, Indonesia - Balambano_FR2_MetaG | ecosystem: Environmental > Aquatic > Freshwater > Lake > Sediment | place... | reverse complement strand
AGTGAGCAGTGGAGCCAGTGCTGCGTCACAGCCAGAGATATAGTCAACCGTTATCCCCTGCTGTTGGTAACGTTGCAAACGATGGCGAAAGCTGACTAACTCTGCTCGATCTTGCGAGGAAATGTACGGAGAGGCGATTAGCGCATTGGCCTGTTGAATGGCCGTTGACCAGTTATTTAAGCAAACAGAAACCTCAAGCTGGCGCTGTAGGTCAGCCAGAGATTCTGAAGCCATTGTGGACTTGGCCAACCCTGGTTGCCAAAGCATAGCCCAGCCCAAGGCCAGAGCCACAGCAGAACGGCTCATCCCAACTCGGTTTTCCATAGCTTCTCCTTCGCAACCCTTTGCAAACGATTGACAGTCGCACCACGCAAACCAATACCCTCGGCCCTTAAGTTACCCCATGCCACTGCTTCAAAGCGCAATGGCCCCACTCCAAGGAGCAGGGCCACCACGTTAGGGTTTTTATAGAGGGTTCAGTATAAGGTGTTCGGCATAGTAGCCCATTGGCTTGAAACCAGAATAAGCGACAGTACGTAAAGAAGTAATAAGCACTTTATAAAGGTTTTCCTAAGGTTTTTAGCTTTTGCACTGACATCTGCATAATTCTGACAACCGCCCCATTCACTCAGGCGAGACTCAACCCGCAACTTCTACCGCACCAACACTCCGGCCGATTGCTGAATAGGTACGATATCCAACACATCTAGCTGGGCGCAGTATTTAAGGTCAGCTTCGTTTTCGAGCCGTAATAGGCGTTGACCGTGACTGGCGTAGTGCATCAGGTCAAACAATTGATTTTGCCATTGCAAATACAAGCTAACGGCAGCTACCACAGCATCGTTACTGGCTAACTCCTTAAAAGTCAGGCCGGTGGCGGCGATTATACCGTGGATAATTGCTCCGGCACAGACGGTATCCTCCAGGGAGTAGGTGCCCTCCCAACCAGACCCCACCAGCCACACGGTTTCTGGTTGGTGCGCTAGTAAAAAGTCCACCACGGCTCTGCGGGTTGTGAGGGCAGCCGTAATAACGGTAGGCGCGTGTTCAATGCGTTTTAGGCAGCGGGTGCCGTTGGTAGTGGACATAAACAACCGCTTCCCCTTGGATATTTCAGCCGAGTGGTCAAGGGGCGAGTTGCCCAAATCGCAGCCTTCGACCTTAGCGCCGCCCCGCTCGCCAGCCCGCAAGCGTCTGTCGCTGGGCCAGGACTCGCTGACAGTTAATAACTCATCAATGTCACTAAAAACTTGAATTGCTTCGGCTCCAGCCTCTAGAGCAGCCGCAATCGTAGACGTAGCTCGCAGTACATCAATGGCGATCGCGCAATCTGGAGTGGCACCATTGGGCACTTCTTCAGGGGTGTGGTACAAAAATAGCTTCACGGCTTAGAGGTCTCAACTTAATGTTTAAGGGCGGCAACCTTTAATTTTAGGCGGGGAGTGCCTTAGTTTATGTCTTTTCTTCTCAATGCAGGTTATGAAAAAAAGGAGCGCCTAGGGCGCTCCCCAATCGTGATTCTGCCCGCAAGCAGATCTGAGCAACCGAGAAGCGCTAGGGCAACCACTCCAGCACTGCTTCTTCCTTGGTATTGGTATGGCGGGAAGGAGTAGCTCGGTCAAAGGTCATGTGAATAGAGCGGGTTTGCTCACCATCTGCCGCTACTGCCAGGATCGGGTAGTCAATGTTGCCATCCTGGAAGGACATCTGGAACCGGAAAGTGCCATCGGGGTTGAGCTTGATGGGCTTGCCGCCAATCGTCACGGTGGCATCAGGTTCGGTAGCGCCGTAGACAATTAGTTCAGCATCGGCAATCAACCAGAATTTGCGGGGCCGAATGGGTGGCATTGAGGCCGAGAACCCAACTCCAGACATGGTCAGACCCGACACATTGGGCACCATCCCAGGTATTGCCCCAGGAATGGCCCACAGCCCCACTCCAGAGGGGAACACATAGGAACTAACTACTTGCTCAGGTGCCATAGAACCTGGCACGTGCTGCATAGAGCCAAACAGCGAACCCGCCACCCGCTGAGCCTCGGCAGACTGGGTCATGGCGAAGATGTTGTCGTAAATGGGACTGCCGTTGTCGCTGACCCGTTGGCTGGGGTGCTTCAGCGCCATCAGAGTCTTGCCGCGCAGGTCGGCCTGCCAGTCTACGCTCATGAAGTGGTCTTCAATCCAGTCGGAGGGGTAAACCGGCGGAATGTGAACCGGCAGGGAGCGAGCCAGCACTAGCCAGCGGCCATCGTTGCAAAGATAGCCAATTTCGGCCACGTAGTCGCGATCGCTAACAGGAATCGGCAGGTACCAATCTCGCGCCATTTCGTCGCACTCATACTGTTGCAAGCTGTGGGGAGCCTGGTAGTTCAGGTCGATGTCGGTGACATCATAAAACCGCAGGGCCAGCCGAGCACCTCCCTGACGGCGCAGGTCTTCCTTATGTTGAAGCGGAATGTCCCAGTAGCAGTAGGCCCACTGGGGATCGCGGGGCATCAGCATAATGCGGCTTTCGCCATAGCCACCGGGCAAATCAGGCAGCCCTTCATCCAGAGAAGCCAGTGCTTCCAAAGGGGGGATATCGGGAGCCATATACTTAGAAGCTTCAACCTGAGTTTGCGCCACCATCGTTGAGGTCGCTACGGCAGGAGCGGGCACCTGGCCACGACGAGCATCAATGGCGCGAATGGCATCAATCAACTCATGCTTGCGCATACGGCTATAGCGAGACACTTCATACTCGCTAGCGACCCGGCGGAGCTGTCGCAGAGTCATATCTTCTAGAGGGGGGCGTTGTTGAGACATAAGCTAATGGTCTCCTTAGGAACTGAACTACATCACCAGATCACACTCTCGTCTGCGGCTTTGAAGCAAGAGTCAAGTCAGCACCCAGGCCAGCCAGACTCGAATCTGTTATTAGTGTGGGGATCAACTTTGCACCCGTACTATGACAAAAAAGAAGCCTGGGATCAAGCCTCTGGCTAGGCTTTTCTGGATTGTCTGGCGAAAATACAGGGTTTCGGGGATCATTATGTTATGAAACTCTGACATTATGATCCCGTAAGTAGAGTTGCGTCATGCTTTCTTGATAATTTGATCTCCGCCATTGACTGATGCTGCTGTTTCAGGACTGGTGGATGCTCTGCTAAAGTCGTTTGAGGGGTAACTGTTTATCCTGTCCTTTTTTCCTAAAATATCGGTTTATGACCTCTGACCTGGCCGATTCTGCCAACTCCGACCCTACCAGTGCCGATTCTCTACTTACCCATCTCCCTAGCCAGGATGGGCCGGAAGCTCTGGATGCAGGATGGGCCAATCAGCCCAGTCTGGCAGAGCATCCACGGGGCAGTCGGTTAATCAGTCGGCTGTTGCCTCCAGCCATTCGCCTCTGGTTGCATACCCAGCTAGACCATTTAGAGGGGTTGGACTTTCGGTTAGAGGGAGGCGATCGCCAGATTCTTTCCGGCTACGTGCCCCAGGTTAGACTGGCCGCTCAGGCGGCGGTTTACCAGGGGCTACAGGTTAGCCAGGTGACAGTGGCTGCCAGCGAAATCCGTATCAATCTGGGTCAGGTACTGCGAGGTAAACCCTTACGATTGCTTCAGCCCTTCCCCGTGGCTGGGCAAATTTGTCTGAGTAAAGATGATTTACGCGCTTCTTTACTGGCCCCGCTGCTGGCCCAGGGGCTTGAGGATGTGCTTCACCGGCTGATGCAGGCCCAGCCAGAGTCCCGCTCGGCGATGGAGGCTATACCAAACTTAGCCACCTTTTGCCAATCTGCAACGGTAACGGATTTGGCCCTGGGCGATGGGCACCTCCAACTCACCTGGCAATCGAACGATCCGGCTCAACCCAATCAAAACCCGTGCTTGACTTTACATACTGACCTGGAAATTCGCGATGGGCGTTGGCTGTGTCTGTGTCAGTCGGCGTTCAAGCTGCAACAGGGGGAAAGCTGGTCGGCCCCGGTTGCCTTAGAAGAAGTCGTGATGGATCTAGGGCCTGAAGTCAATATTCAGCGCCTAGTGGTGACAACCAGCGGCATTGAGGTAGATGGCGTGGTGAGGGTAATTCCGGCTGATTAAACCGGAACGCTGATTAAATCGGAACAACGACGGGTTTGATTCCAGCCAGCCCAAAGGCCTGGTGAACCGCCCTAAGTGCCTTAACACCTTCGCTTTCGGCTACGACGCAGCTAATTTTAATCTCTGAGGTGGCAATCATTTGCAGGTTAATGCCCTGGTCGGCCAGAGCCTTAAACATCCGTGCCGCCACGCCGGGAGCTTCAATCATGCCAATGCCCACCACACTGACCTTGGCGATCGCCTTATCCACCATCACCTCGCCCAACCCCAGATCTGCGGAGGCCGCTTCTACCAGCGACTTGGCGACGCGGGCATCGTCCAGAGCGACGGTAAAGGCAATATCGCGGGTGGGCTGGCCCTTCACCAACCGGCACCGCTGAGACTGAATGATCATATCAACGCTGACCCCGTTGGCCGCCAGCAATTGAAAAATCTTAGCCGCCATACCGGGCTGGTCGGGCACATGGCGAATGGCTAGCTGGGCCTGCTTGGTATCCAGTGCCGCTCCCCGCACCACCGGGGCAGAGCAAGCAGAGGAGGAGGACTCCCTGGCCTGGGGCACCGGGGAAGAGGTGACATCAAAGGCATCGCAGAGTACAACAATGGCGCGATCGCAATCGTCCACATCAATCGTGCAGCTTACCTTCACCTCTGAGGTGGAAATGAGCTGAATATTCACGCCCGCTGCGGCCAGGGCAGAGAACATCTTAGCGGCTACCCCCGGGCGACCAATCATCCCCGCTCCAGCAATGCTGATTTTGGCCATGCGGGTATCCACCATTACCTCAGCCTGGGTAGTGTCAATGGGGTTGCTACGCAGAGCCGGAGCAATAGCTTCAGCCACTGCTTCAGCCCGGTTGAGGTTAGCTTTGACCATTGTGAAGGCAATGTCGTTGGTGTTGCCTTCGTGGATGGATTGAATAATCAAATCTACATTGAGGGCTTGATTAGCCAGTTCACCAAACAAGCGGGCCGCAATGCCGGGGCGATCGGGAATTCGCAACAGGGCCACCTTAGCCTGATCGGTATCAAACTCCACCGCATCTACCGGGTGAGCCAGTTCCAACCCCTCCAGGGGACGCGGTTGGGGTTGGGGCGAAATCACCCGCGTGCCGGGTTCATCCGTCCAGCTTGACCGCACCACCAGGGTAACGCCATAGTTTCGGGCAATTTCCACGGCCCTGGGATGCAGCACCTTAGCTCCCAGGCTGGCTAGTTCCAGCATTTCGTCGCTGGTGATTTCTTCCATCAATTGGGCTTCGGGCACCAGGCGCGGATCGGTGGTGAGAATGCCCGGCACATCGGTATAAATCTCACAGGTTTTGGCCTGGAGCGCCGCCGCCAGAGCCACCGCAGACGTATCAGAACCGCCCCGCCCCAGAGTAGTGATTTCTAAATCTGAAGTTTGGCTAATACCTTGAAACCCGGCAACCACAATGACTTTGCCCTCATTCAGATGGCGCTGGAGACGATCGGTTTTAATCTTCAGAATACGGGCGCGGGTATGCTCAGCCTCGGTGACAATGCCCACCTGCGCCCCGGTTAGAGAAATGGCCTCTTGCCCCAGGGCATGCAGGGCCATCGTCAGCAGGGCAATGGAAACCTGCTCGCCCGTAGACAGTAGCATATCCATTTCGCGACGGCTGGGCTGCTCGGTAACTTCCGCCGCTAGCTTGACCAGGCCATCGGTGGTTTTGCCCATTGCCGACACCACAACTACCACCCGATGCCCCGCCTCAACCGTTGCCCTAACCCGCTGCGCCACCGCCTGAATGCGCTCCACGGTGCCCACAGAGGTGCCCCCATATTTCTGTACGATCAGCGCCATAGTGTTTTCGCTTACTCTCCTTGCGATAGCCGTTCTTCTTGCCCGAACGTTGTCCTACCAGATCTATCAACCCAGCCCAAGTCACAACTTGGCCCAAATTTAAACCGAAATTTCTGATCTGACGCAATAATTTCAGACCCAATCTTTTACTGTATCAGGCTATATCCAGCTAGGGTCGCTTTGATGCCTCCCAAAATCTAAATTGGGGTAGTTCTAGAATGGAGAACAAAGCCAGAAAAGGCCGTCTCTACTCTGTTAGTAGGGGTGTTTGTAGAGCCGAGTCAGGTCACTATTGCCCCATCACCAAGCCCTGGGCTGAAACTGCGCATCAGAGTGGGGAACCAATCTACCCTTCCGGTTCCCTCTTCTTTTGAGAGAGAGTTGAGGAGAGGGTTTTCAGGAATCAGGGATTCGCGGCTGAAGGTTCTGGCTCAGGCCAGGGAATGCGGGGGTCTTCAGCAATTAAACGAGCCACTTCCCTGGCTCCATAGCGGTTGACGTGGCTGGGGTCAGCAAATAGGTGAGATTGCCATCGCCAGGTTTCTAGCAAATCCACTACGGTTAGAGCGCCGGTATTGGCCCAGCGTCGCAAAAATGCCTGAAATTGACGCTCGTAGGGCAACCGCACGCTATCTAGGTAGTCGTTGCTGAGCGGTAAGTTGACGAGCACCAGAGGAATGCCTTGGGATTGAAAGAATTTCACCACAGCCTCAAAGGACACGGTTTGCACACCCTCCAGGCGAAAGCCGCGATACATATCATCGTATTGGCCTCTGACCCGCGGAAAGGAGCGGTAATAAATAGCAGGGTTGAATTGCTCATTGACGGCTAAAAAGCCGTGACTGTTGATGGGGCTGAGGGGAACTGGGTCATCCGGGAGGGGCACGTTCTGCGAGGGATTTGCCACGCTGAGCTTGGCCCCCTGTTGCACAGCTGCATAGCCAGGAGAGTTGAGGATTTCAGCAAAGGTGCGGTCAAAGCGCCCGCTGTTGAAAGCCCGGGAACCCTCTGCCCAGATAATCAGCCGGGGTTGCAGGTCTGGGGCAAACAACTGCCGGGTTAAAAAGCTCACGACCTGAGCCGTTGCACCGTTGACACTGAAGTTATACACCCGCAGCCCAGGGTAGCCTTGCACAGCCAACGCCTGTTGCAATACCTGTGGATCCACCCCTTGCAAAGCTCGTGAGCTGCCCACAATGAGGATATCGGGCGCACCCAGAGTCGCCACGTAGGAGTGATAAAGGCTAAGTTGCTCGTCTAGCACGTCGCTGCCTAGGGCCGGAAAGACGCGAGGTATGCCCTGCCGCTTGGCCTGCTGTTGAGCAATGGCCAGATTCTGCATATAATCCTGGGCTTTGCGTTGACTAAAAGCCTGTCGCGGATCCTCTTCAGGTAACTCTTTAAGTAAGGCAGCAGCCCGCCCCCAGGTAGCGGCGACCTGATTCCACTCGGTAGCAGTAGACGCTGTCTGGGCCAGTTGTGCCGCCTGAGTCGCCTCTTCTACAGCCTGATACCAGAGGTCATCCCCCGTAGCCGCTTGATTGGCAGCGGATTTCTCTGGCTCTTTCATCGTGAACACTGACGTTGGGCTAGAGGCTTCAGTGGCAACCGCGGAGGTGGTTGCCGAGTCAGGCTGATTAACACAGCAGGTTAGCAACAAGCCTAAAGCCAGATGCCCAACAAACCATTGGCTAGGAGGTAATGATCCAAACATGGCTCTGGGAGGCTGATAGCGGCTTAAGGGTTCTATACCAGTATCAACGTCTGGACAACGTTTGTGGAGAGTTACTCTGGCCCAGGACTGTCTGAGGCCCTTGATTGCCGGAGGTTAGAGCAATGTATCTGGATCGAGCCCCTGTGCTCTAAGTATCTCAGCCAAACGCTGAGTCCAACAGCCGAAAGGTTGCGCTTAGCAACTGCGGCTGAAAATCGTGAAATTCGTCTGGCAATCCGGGCTCCTCAGAGTTCTCGCTAGGAAGGTCATACATGGTTGGCCAGATTTCTCCAGAAGGCCAGGGGAAATCGGTTTGCTCAATGGAGAGCGCGATGTGGTCATAGAAGCCAGAGTGCAAGATTCGAGAAAACCTAGCTTGATCTTAACGAGAGGCTGTGAAGTTTTGAGTTTTGCTGTCAGTTATGCTCAAATGTACCCGTGCTCAAAGCAGATACCTTAATGCCAGAGGCAGCGGCTAGGTCAAATATAAATGTTGAGAATGTTGATCGCTAGAGGTTCAAATTGTCTTTGCTCTGCGTTAGCTGTTCATAAAGGCTTTTGATTTTCTCATAAGCTTCTTCAGACGAGAGCTTGCCGCCGGTTTGCAGACCCGAAATGTAGCTGACTCGGTGGGCGAACTCCTGCAAGTTGGCGTTGAAGGTGAGAGTCTGCGGCGAAAACGTCCCATAGTAACGACTACGAGGGCAAAGAAAGCTATCGAGCTCGTAGCGGCTAGATTGAGAATCAAGATAAGTCATCGGCACCCCCTCCTTAACCTTTTCATAACTCTAATTATAGTCTTCCCTTAATTAAGATTAGGTTAGAAATCCTTGTCAACTTCCTGTAGGGTTTGCTTTGAGCTGCAAAACCTTTGACGGTAGACGTTTCAGGAGCTAGATCGATTCCTGCGTCACCATCTGATTACTTAAAAAACCCTAGGCACTCACGCTTAGGGGAGGGTTAGAAAGAGTTAAATCCCTGGCTATAGACCAGTTGTGTAGATCGCTAAAGCTGCGATCGCGATATTGCCCATAGCGCTCTCGCTTGTTGCGAATCTTAACCGGCAAGGCTGGCAAAATGCCAAAGTTAGGTGGCATCGGCTGGAAGTGCTTGGGTTCTGCCGAGCTAATAAAGTCAAATAAGGCTCCCATCATGGTAGTGACGGGTAGGGAAAGGGTTGCTTGGCCTAAAGCAAGACGAGCCGCGTTGGTACCCGCCAGCCAGCCCCCGGCTACGGCTGCGGTGTAGCCCTCGGTGCCCACCAGTTGCCCCGCTGCCAGCAGAGTAGGGCGAGTTTTGAACTGCAAGGTCGCATATAACAACTCTGGTGAGTTAATAAAGGTGTTGCGGTGCATCACCCCCATGCGCACGAACTCAGCCTTCTCTAAACCCGGAATCATCTGAAATACCTGCTTTTGTTCCCCCCAGCGCAGGTTGGTTTGAAAGCCCACCATGTTCCAAAGCTGACCGTTGCGGTCTTCCTGGCGGAGTTGCACCACCGCGTAGGGCTTTTTACTTTTGTTAGCGGGATCTTTAAAGTCTCCCAAACGAGCATCGAACAAACCCACCGGCTTGAGCGGGCCGTAGCGCATGGTGTCTTCGCCACGGCGGGCCATTTCTTCAATGGGCAGACAGGCTTCATAAAATTTGGCAGTGTTGCGCTCAAAGTCCTTAAGTTCAGCTTGCTCAGCGTTACAGAGCGCCTGCCAAAACGCCAGATACTGTTCTTTGGTTAGAGGACAGTTGAGGTACGCGGCCTCGCCCCGGTCGTAGCGAGAGGCCATGAAGGCGATGGAGCGATCAATACTTTCCCCCACCACAATGGGGCTGGCGGCATCGAAAAAGCTCATGTAAGCTTGCCCGGTAAACCGCTGCAAGTCTTCCGATAGGGCTTCACTGGTTAATGGCCCGGTTGTCAAAACTACAATGCCCTGGGCCGGAATGTGGGTCACTTCCTCGCGGCGCAGCTCAATGAGAGGATGGCGCTCCAGGGTCTCTGTCAGGTCGCGGCTGAAGATGCTCCGATCTACCGCTAAGGCACCTCCTGCTGGCACCTGATGCTGGTCGGCCTTACCAATTACCACTGAACCTAGCCGCCGTAGTTCTTCGTGCAGCAAGCCCGACGCCCGATCTGCAGCTTGGGCACCAAAGGAGTTGCTGCACACCAGTTCTGCCACATACTCGCTGTGGTGGGCGGGTGATTGCTTATGGGGCCGCATTTCGTGTAGTACCACTGGCACCCCGGCCTGGGCAATTTGCCAGGCCGCTTCAGTACCGGCCAGGCCGCCACCAATAACATGTACAGGACTGGAGGGAGGGGTCATGGAAGGGGAAAAGTATGGGCTTTTATAGGATAGCGAGTTAAACGGTAGGGCAATTTTGAATTTTGAACTTTGAATTGGGGGGCAAGGGAGTTAAACCTTGCTTGGGGATTGAGACAATATGGCTAGACACCAGGTTCTTTTCTGTGCTGAAGAAACCTGGTGTCTGTACTAGCAGGCGTAACCTGCGGGCCTAAACGTAGCTAAACGCTGGGCTATTTAAGCCCAGATTGCTGGCTCCCTGCACAATGCCAATCAGCTCATCGACTCCGCTAGTTTCTAAGAAAATGGCTGTGCCTGTAGGTAAGCCAGAAGGAGTACTGCTTAAGCGGTAGCTGCTAGCTGCACCTTTGAGCTGAATAACGTCTCCTTCAGCGGGCTTGAAGTCAGTAATTAGGCCATAGTCACCTAGTCCGCTAGCGTTGGCATTGCCGTCTGTGTAGTAGACCCGTTGAGAGTCACCAAGGATGAAGCGATCGCCCCCATCCCCGCCGGTCAGCCGGTCTATTTCGCCACGGCCAGGGGTAGAACTGTTGGAGTTGACGCCAAAGAGTCGATCATTCCCGGCACCACCATAGAGATGGTCGTTGCCAGTGCCGCCTCGCAGGGTGTCGTTGCCGCTCCCGCCATAGAGGGTGTCGTTGCCTGCTCCTGCGGACAACGAATCGTTGCCGCCGTAGCCATACATGGTTTGTGCTCCGGCAGCGGCGGTCAGGGTATTGTTACCGCTGGTGCCCTTCACGACATTGCCCGATGAACCGCCTACCGAGCCTGTACTGCCCAGGGTATCTGTGGCCAAGTCTACCTTCACGTTTTGGCTACCCAGAGCAATATTTTTGGTGACAGGATTCGTTAGGCTGCCGCCAGAAAAGGTGAGTTGGTAATTAGCTGGGGTCAACGCCAGTTGATAGCCGCCGCTACCAAAGGTTGTTGTTGAGAATACGGCATTGTCCGTCGAGCGCCGTGCAGTAACGGTAATGCCACCCAGTCCTTCACCTACAGTGTAGAAGTCGTCGTTCAGCACTTTGTCGTCAAAGACCACCCCGGTCAGATAGGAGGCTGTGCCTGATTTGGCAAATTTTTGGGTGGTCATAACAGCGTTGTAGCCGCTGAATGTTCCCGTCAAAACACCCAGACCGACCTCTTTAAAGGACTCGTTCATCAGGTTGCTGCGATGGCCTGGGCTATCAAACAGGTTTTCGTGCTGTTGGGCTACAGACGTCGTGACGTTGGGAGTGCCAGTGGTACCGTTCCAGGCGATATTTTCGCCCCAAGTCCAACTGCCAGTAAAGGTGTATCCGGCAGCCCGCATCCGATCTCCCGGATTGCTGCCTCCTGCCCCAGTGTGAGAAAAGGTGTTGGTGTTCAGCATCCATTGGCTGTGCTGCCGCGCCGCGTCGATTAGTTGCAGGCTAAAAGCAAGCGGTTGTTTAGGGGTGTTTGAAATAGTACCAGGGGCAAGATCTTCATTAAGGCTGTCTACTTTGGGGTTGCGCTGTACTTCGGCCTCTGGGTTAAGACGGGCTCGGTTAATCAACTCCAGCAGATACTGCTCGTGAGCCGTTGGTTGTAGTGGATTAGTCGCCATGGTAAGGCTTTCTCCTTGGTAAGCTTCTTCAATCCGTCTCGAACGATGCCCCATCAACGGCATCAGTAGATGTCCTGACTCGGTTTGGTAGAAGCAATGCAATCAGGATTGCCGTACCCGATGCAAACCCTCACTGGAGGACGGCCCACGCCTGAATGAAGTTCCGCATCTATACAGAGACACTATGCATTTCGAATCGTAGGGAACAGCCTCCGCCCTTAGCCATACTTCTCCCACACAACTTGCAGCCAGGGCTGAATTGCGCGGGGATACAATAGCCAGATTCGCTCAAAGGGCTGGCTCAGAGTATTCACCAAAGGCGAGATGTCCTTAATGTCTACAAATGAGTTGTCCATGTGCATCCAGATGCCCTGCTGGTAAGTTGTGTAGCCTCGGCTCCAGATTCGACGCCGAGCCGCGTAAATGTCTCCGGGCAGCCCCTGAACGGCCAGGTACGACTGAACTTGAGTTAACAACTGTTCTTGCTGCTCGGCAGTGAGCCGGGTAATTTCTAGAGTTTTCAGGAGATCTCGATCCAGAAAGCGGCGGCACAAATCGGCTAGTAGGGGGTCGTTGCTGTGTCGCCAACGCTGTAGGTGGTAAGTGAAGGTAATGTCATCTGCGGCCAGGTAGGTATCCGTAGAGAGGGGCAACTGAGGTGTTTGTAGCCAGGCGGCAACGATGGCATCGGCCTCTAGCCGACCTGTCTGGTAAAGGGTACGGGCGCGGTCAAAGGCGCGTTCTAGTAGCCAGGTTACAGAGATGTTTTTGGGGTGGTTGTATACCTGAGCATACATAAAGTGGCGTACCACCAGATAATGCTCGATGGCGGCTAGTCCCTTATGGGCTACTACCAGACGACCGCTAGTGGGTTCAAACTCCAGGGCCATTAAAATTCTGTCTAGGTCAAGTTGGCCATAGCTAGCGCCTGTGAAGTAGCTATCGCGCAATAGGTAGTCGAGGCGATCACAATCCAACTGGCTGGATACTAACTGCTCTACTAGCGGAAGCGGATGGGTATGGGTATAGACCTGCTCAATTGCGGCACTAAGCTCTGGTGAATAGCCCTGTAGCAAGTCTTGAATGACAGAAAATTCGCGAATGATCCGTCGCGTCCAGTCTTCGTGGTGGAGGCCAAAAATATCCTCAGCCGTGTGGCTAAAGGGGCCGTGGCCAATGTCGTGGAGCAGGGCGGCACAGAGTACAGTAGCGCGATGGGGGCGCAACTCTGGATAGCGCCGCTGCAACTGGTCGAAGGCACGGCGGGCAATGGCCATTACGCCCAGAGAATGGGTAAAACGCGAACTTTCGGCCCCGTGAAAGGTAAGGCTGGCTGGCCCTAACTGCCGAATCCGCCGCAGCCGTTGGAAGGCTGGCGTATCAATCAGCCGAATTAGCAGGGCCTCTTCAGGGTCGCTAGCCTGAAGCGTAATTGCCCCGTGCAGGGGGTCATGGTAAGAGCGAGAAGGTTTAAGGGACACCGGCAACTACCGTGGTGGTCTGGCTGAGCAACTCCAGCGCAGCCTGATACTGAGGGTCAGCTTCGGTGGCCAGGGTATCGCGGCTGAGTGGCACGCTGCTGACCAGGCGATCAGGAGTAATCCCCGACTGATTGATATCGTGATGGTCGGGAGTTTCATACTTAGCCACCGTAACAGCCAGCCCAGCCCCATCCGATAGATCAAAGAGTGACTGAATCAGCCCTTTGCCAAAGGTAGTGCTACCGACCAGCAGAGCACGGTCATTATCCTGCAAGGCTCCGGCCAAAATCTCACTGGCGCTGGCCGTACCTTCGTTCACCAGCACTACCAGGGGCGCATGGGTAACAGCCTGACCAAACGCTTCAAAACTATCCAAAATTCCCTGTCGGTTAACGGTGTAAACAATCGTGCCCTGGGGCAACCACAACCGCGCAATTTCAATGCCAGCCTGTAGTAGCCCACCGGGGTTGTTACGCAAATCGAGCATATACCCCTCTGCCCCCTGGTTAGCCAGATCGCGAATGGCCTCGGCCAAACTTTCTGCCGCATTGCCATTGAACTGGCTAAGACGCAGGTAGCCAATTGGTTGGCCGCCTGTGGAAGCTTTATCCAACCGGGCATAGACCGGGTTAAGGGTAATCACATCGCGAATCAGGGAGAACTGTTGGGGTGTTGCGTCTTCCTCTCGACTCACCTGTAGCGTTACCGCTGTGCCTCGCTGACCCCGCATCCGAGCCGCAGCCTCATCCAGAGAAAGGTCGGTAGTGGCCACTCCATCAATAGTCAGCACAATGTCCCTGGGCTGAATGCCCGCCCGTTCTGCAGGCGACCCTTCAATAGGGGCAATTACCCGTAGCCAGCCAGAGGGTTCGTCCTTGGCGATTTGTAGACCAATGCCCGTGAGTTCACCGGAAGTATTGGTTTGTAGGCTGCGGTATTGCTCTGGCGGCAACAGGCGCGTGTAGGGATCATCCAGGCTGGCCAGCATATCGCGGATGGCCCGGTAAGTCTCTTCACGGCTATTAAGTGGGCGTTTGAGCGTGCGCTGGCGTGTAAACCACCAGTTTTGATGGTTAAAGGTCTCATCCACGTAGGCCCGGTTAACAATGCGCCATACCTCAGCCACCAGGTCTTGTTCCTTGGTCAGCGCTAGGGCTGGGCTAGCGCTGACACCGCCCAACACAAGGCTGGCTACACATCCCCACAAGACCAACAAGCGCAACAGTGCTCTCATAAATTCTAAAACCATGACTAGCTGCAACATCTCAAACGTGCCGGCCTGTAAACTACTGGCTTGAGCTAAGGCTGCCTGCAAGCCAGGATTTTGCCGCCAACTAGAGAGATTGCCCTACTGTTCATATTGACCGATTTGGAGAAATCTAGAAAAACTAGTGGCTCAGTCATTTAGGCGCACTCCTGGAATGCAACAAAATGTTACGGAATTAAAGCCTGATGATCCTCTGGTAAACCACCAAAATCACCACCTAGAGCAGGTTCAGGCGTTTACCCAAGGCATAGACCAAAACGTAAACTGAAAATCTTAGCGACGGCTCTCGTCCTGCCGTTACAGCTATGTTACATTTTTCAGTGATGGCAATTATAGATATCTAGAGTTTCCCGCTTCATGTTTACTAAGCAAGTTACCGACTCTAAGGCCTATCAGTGGTTTAACGAACGGCTGGAAATCCAGGCTCTTGCCGATGACATCTCCAGCAAGTACGTGCCTCCCCACGTGAATATTTTCTACTGCTTAGGCGGCATTACTCTGACCTGCTTCCTGATCCAGTTTGCAACCGGGTTTGCTATGACGTTTTATTACAAGCCTACGGTTGCGGAAGCCTTTAGCTCCGTTCAATATCTGATGACTGACGTTAGTTTTGGATGGTTGATTCGCTCCATCCATCGTTGGTCAGCCAGCATGATGGTGCTGATGATGATTCTCCACGTCTTCCGGGTCTACCTGACGGGTGGGTTTAAGAAGCCCCGCGAACTGACCTGGGTAACTGGCGTAGTGTTGGCGGTTATCACCGTTACCTTTGGCGTTACCGGCTACTCCCTGCCCTGGGATCAGGTGGGATACTGGGCCGTAAAGATTGTGTCTGGTGTACCCGGCGCTATCCCTGTGGTTGGCTCTATGGTGGTTGAGCTGATGCGTGGTGGCGAGGCCGTTGGTCAGGCTACTCTGACTCGCTTCTACAGCCTTCACACCTTTGTGTTGCCCTGGGCCATTGCAGTGTTTATGCTGCTGCACTTCCTAATGATTCGTAAGCAGGGCATTTCTGGGCCTTTGTAGGTAGTTTTCGGGGCTGTCGCTGAGCTTTTGAGGCTCGGTGCGCCTGTTGCCTGGTCTACCTTTGCATTTGTTGTAGCTTGGGCTGGACCCAGCAAGATCTGTTAAGAGGAGAACATTTGAATGGCAACTATTAAGAAGCCGGATCTAAGCGATCCTAAATTGCGCGAGATGCTTAAGCAGGGCATGGGACACAACTATTATGGTGAACCGGCTTGGCCCAATGACCTGCTCTACATCTTTCCTGTGGTTATCTTGGGCACTATTGCTTGCTGCGTTGGTTTAGCCGTGCTTGACCCCGCAATGGTCGGTGAGCCTGCCGACCCCTTTGCTACTCCTCTGGAAATTTTGCCAGAGTGGTATCTTTATCCCACCTTCCAAATCCTGCGTATTGTCCCCAACAAGTTGCTGGGAATTGGCGCGATGACGGCCATTCCTCTGGGTCTGATGCTGGTGCCCTTTATTGAGAGCATCAGCAAGTTTCAGAATCCTTTCCGTCGTCCTGTGGCTACTACTGTGTTCCTGTTTGGCACACTGGTAACTCTGTGGCTGGGCATTGGGGCTACCTTCCCGATTCATGAGTCTCTTACCCTGGGCCTGTTCTAGGCGGTTCGGGGATTCAGATAGTTTTAAGAACTTGCGTAGGACTGTGTAGTTTTACGCAAGTCTTTTTATTGACTAGATAATTTTCGGTAAACTACTTATAGAGTGTATAGGAAAGCACAGTGAGTGCTTTGGCTCTGGGTGCGCGGTTAGTAGGCTGGCTTAGCTCAAGTCATAGGATAAGGGCAAGATGAGCAACATAGTGAGGCAAGAGCATCTTAGGGTAACTAGCCGATTAGACTTGGTTGCCCAAGTTCAGCACTGGTTTAAGGATGTGTGTTATTCCCTGGAGGGAGACTTTGCCTGGGTGGATAACTACACTGACCGCCTGGGATTAGCTCTAACGGAGGGGTTTACCAATGCGGTACGCCACGCCCATGCCCATTTACCACCAGACACAGCCATTAACATTGACCTGGCGCTGGCAAACGACCATGTTGAAATTCGCATTTGGGATCAGGGGGCTCCCTTTAACCCAGAACTCCTGCCTGAGCCCCAGCCAGGGGAACTGCTTGAAAGTGGCTACGGCTGGTTTTTGCTGCGGCGACTGGCCGACCACGTCACCTACAAGCGCCTCCAAGATGGGCGGAATTGTCTATCCATTGTCAAGTACGGGGCGTGTTCGGCTTATGAAATTAGTAAGCGATCAAGCCTCTCTTGGCAGAAAGTACCGGATCGCAGAACCCACCAGAGTTATGGGTAGCCTGAAGGAGAATAAACTCTCCTGCTGGTTTTAATTCCCTACCTATGGCTGCCTCCTCTTCCGCTGCTGCTCCTGCTGCCACTATGTCTTTGGGGATGAGACCCTATGTCTTCGTCTTTTTAGAAATTTTTTCCTGCGAAGGGGGTATTCAGTCCTACGTCAAGGATGTGCTAACTGCCTATCAACATCAGCCCACTATGCCTGAAGCTGATGTTTTTCTACTGCGAGATGCCTCAAAAGATGGCCCCTCAGCAGAAAACTCGCCGCTGACTTTTCACTACCTGGCGTCTGCTTGGGCCATCATAGGACGGTTGCGGTTATTGTTGGCACTCCTGCACAGCCTTCGGTATCAACAGCCCCAGGCTGTGATTTGTGGTCATGTTTTGCTGCTGCCGTTAGTTGCACCGCTTTGCCGCTGGTTTGGAGTGCCCTACCACGTTATGACCTACGGCAAAGAGGTCTGGTTTCCCCTGGCTCCAGGACTGCAGCGGGTGCTTCAGGGAGCTGAGAAAATTTGGGCGATTAGCCACTACAGCCGTGATCTCGCCTGTGCTGCTAACCAGCTCAGCCCTGAGCGGGTACTGATGATGCCCTGTGTAGTAGATGGAGCCATCTTTACCCCTGGCCCTGCGGATTCAACCCTAGTGACGACCTATGGGCTGAACAACTGCCGAGTATTAATGACCGTTGCTCGGCTCTGGTCGGGTGATATCTATAAAGGGGTCGATGTAACGATTAGATCCCTTCCTGAAATTGCTGCTGCCGTTCCCAATGTGAAGTACCTGGTCATTGGCCGAGGCGATGACCAGCCACGTCTAGCTGCCCTGGCCAAAGAGTTGGGGGTGAGTGATCGAGTTATTTTTGCGGGGTTTGTGCCTACTGCTAAACTAGTGGCCCACTACCGCTTGGCCGATGCCTATGTGATGCCCTCCCAGGAAGGGTTTGGCATTGTGTATTTGGAAGCACTGGCCTGTGGTGTGCCGGTTATCTCTGGTGATCAGGATGGTTCTGCAGATCCGTTGCAGGATGGTCGCCTGGGTTGGCGGGTGCCACACCGCGACCCCGCTGCCGTAGCCGCAGCTTGCATCGACGTGTTGCAGGGGCAAGATCCGCGCTGCAATGGTGCCTGGTTGCGGGCCGAAACCATAGCCCACTTTGGCCCCGATGCCCTAGCCCAGAAACTAGGTTCAGCGCTTAAACCTCTCTAAACTACTGGTACCCAGTAGTGTCAGCGCTACAATGCAATGAAGTTTGGATTTTGGAACAAGGCAACTTAGCTTCGACTGCACCCAGACCAGGCTGCATTTACAACCAGGATTTGACCTCTTCCCCCAATTAGTTATTGAGAGATTCCCCTGTGAAGCAACCGGAATTCAGGCAATTTCAGTTCAATTTGTCGGGCATTGGCTGCTGGCTGGTGCTGTTGGGGATGATCTGGTTGCTGGGAGCTTTGGGCTTGGGCTGGTTAGTCAAGTCTCTGGCAGTGCTGGTGTTGTTAATAATGCTAGCGCCAGTACTGCTCTTTGTCGGACTACGGTTTTGGTTAAGACGCAACCTGATTCAGGCTAACTGCCCTGTTTGCAGTGCGGCGTTAACCGGCCTCAAAGGGGCAGAAACCCTCTGTCCCAGTTGTGGCACTCCATTGCGGGTTAGCACTAACGGATTCCAACGTCTGACTGAAGATGGCACGATTGATGTCACAGCCGTGGACATTACTGTAGAATCGCTGCCATCTTTGCCTGACGTAGACGAGGGCGAAGCCAATCATGAAAGATAGGCCGGGAGAGATTTATTCTCACTGCTTCGGCCCCTTTAGTTTATCTGCTTTAGTTCTGGCTGATAGTTAGCGTGTAGTTAGTCGGCACAGCATTACTGTTACCCACATAAAAGGAATAAGTCCCCCGATTCAAGAGTCCTGGAGCATTTAAGTTAGCCGTAGAACCAGCGGTTCTATGGCACTCGATAAACCCGTTGGAACCTTCAATCAACAGAGTTAGGCCGCTGCTACCACTCATCGCAATATTGACCGAAGCAAAGTCTTCGTTAACTTGCAACACCTGAGTCGCGCTATTGGCTAAAAAGCCACAATCTGAAGGTCGATTAGGGTTAATGGAACCGCTGGTCTGGGCTGGCTGAGCTAGAGGCGTTTGGGCGACCGGCTGCGCATAGGCAGCCCCACCCACCAACATAAGAGTAGCGGCAACAGTAGAGAGAGTGAGATTTTGCCTTAGGGATTTCATAGTGTGGGCCTCCTGCGGCCTGAATACAAAAAACTCACAACGGCGAATGGCTGGAGTTGTAGCGAGGAAATCATCGTTCAGGTGCAAATAAATTAAGGAAAATCCTCGCTTATTCGTACTTATCTTTGTCTTGATCTTAGGAAGCTGGGCCTAAAGCTGTGCCAGTCAGTGTGACAGTTTTCAAAATGCCCTGATAGTAGGCTTCATGTTCTAATACAATCTATGTCTCTGTGTCCAGAACTGCTGTGGAATGTTAAAACAAAGGCACCTACGCTCCGTTGTTGCCTATGCCCTCCCCATCTTTCCATCAGCCCATTGATACCCAGGTATCAACCTCTAGGATGGGAGGAAGGCTTTCAACCCGGCACAGTTTGGCGCTGCGGCGGTTGCTGGCCTGGGGGCTAGAAGTGAGTTTGCTAGCAGGCAGCGCAATTTTGCCCTGGGGCTTGGGCGAAGCCATTCGGCAAGACGCCAAGGCTGACCTGGTTCCGCTCAATCCGGTATCTACCCTGGTACAAAAAACCTTGGCTAGACCGTTAGGGCTACCTCGCTATCGCCAGCCGGTAGACGTGCCGCCGCTAACGAACCTACTGTGGTTCAGCGCTCTCCTATTTCCCGTAACTCTGGCCGGTGTTCACCTGCACGGCTTAGCGAAAACCGGTAAGACCTGGCCGAAGTCTTGGTTAGGGCTGCAGGTGGTAACTCGCCACAATGCCATACCGGGTTATGCCACAGCCGCCCTTCGCGAGGGAGTAGGGCGTTTAGGATTACCGCTAGGTATTGCCTATATTCTATGGTTAGGCAGCGGCGCTTTTCCGGCATTACCGGCATTGGCTGGACTGGCTCTAACAAGTGGATTGCTACTAGGCGCTACGGGGTTGAGCAATCGCTCAGGCCGCGCCTGTCATGATTATTTAGCGGGTACCCACGTCCTTTTGCTATGGGGCGGGCAATTGCCTAGTAAGCATGAGCCAGAAGCCACAAGCGCAACAGGCCATACCGTTCAGTCGCTGACCACACTAGCGGCTGGTCGGCTGCCGTTCCAACAGACCCAGTTGTTTACCGTAACTGATGAAGATGGTGGTCTGAGAGCCCTGGTACTCTCTCCGCTAGAAGAGGTAGAGCACGCTAAGCAAGCACGCCCCTGGTGGCGTTCTGGAACCGTGTCGAGTGTTGGGGGGCTGGCTGGTCTACTGGCGCTGGCTGGGTTGGTGGGAATGTTGCTGCATCAGCTTCGTCAGCCCTCATCTGAAGCGACGGGGCAACAGCGCGACAGATTGTTTTTAGCGCTGGTCGAAAATCTCAGCCTAAACGCCACCACCTTTAGCGACCAACAGGCGGCTGCTCTGGCCCTGGCTAGCAGCGAAGATCCCCGCGCCATTCCCCTGCTGGTGGATTTGTTAGCCCAGACTGGCGACCCAGCCCTGCTGGACACCCTACAGCAAGCTTTAGTCACCCTGGGGCCGCCAGCTATTCCTCACTTGCAGCGGCTGAACCTGACTCTAGCCAACGATGTCATGGCCCTACCGCCAGATCAGCGACTGATTCCTCAACTCCGGCAGCGCACGGTAAAGCGCACCCTGGCTAAAATTCTGGTGTTGCACAGTGGCCAGTTGAACGGTGTCAATTTAAGCGGCACCAACCTGGGCTACGTTATCGACAGTCCTGACGCTTTTACACTGGTGCTTGAGCAACAGCACCTGGCCGGGCTGCTCTGGTCTAATGCTGTGCTGTCTGGGGCCAGATTTCGCAAAGCCATCTTTTTTAATCCAGGGGCAGATGGTCGCCCCGACACCTTCGACGATTGGATTACCGACTTCAGTGGCTCAGACCTGACTGAAGCCAGCCTGGTAGCGGCTCAGCTCAGACACGCTATCTTACGCAACACCAGCCTACTTCGGGCTAACTTAAGCAATGCTCAGGCTGACTATGCCGACTTTTCGGGAGCCAATGCCAGCAGCGCCTGGTTGATTTCGGCTGAAATTAACCACGGGCGTTTTCAAGGCACCAGCCTGGTAGGGGCCGACTTAACTAATGCTCAACTCAATCACGCCCATTTTGCCGAAGCACGTTTGGCTCACGCTATTTTGGCTGGGGCCAGTTTGAATCAGGCTGACTTAACCCATGCCGATTTGAGTAATGCCGATTTGAGTCAGGCCAGTTTGCAACGAGCCAGCCTGAAGGAAGCTAATCTAACCAGTAGCCAACTGGCCCAGGCTGATCTCAGCTACGCCAATTTGGAAAACGCTAACCTGCGCAATGTTGACCTGCAAGGAGCCGTGCTCACTGGCGCTAGGCTAGCGGGTGCTAGTCTGGGTGGAGCTAATTTCTTCACAACTCAGCCCCCTCAAACGGGGGGATTCATTACCACAATGCCAGACAGAGCCGACTCCCTTAGCCTGGTTGGAGTAGATTTCTCAAAGGCACTGGGCTTGCAGGATGAGCAGCTTAACTACATCTGTCAGCAGGGAGGAATTCACCCCCTTTGCCGGGACTCTCGCTAACCCTTAAAACAAGATGACCCCCGGATGGTTCAAGGGTTAGTTTTTGGTTTTTTAGGGCATAGTTAAGCTTAGCGATGCCTCCTTCGCCTCAGTAAAACTACTCGATTTGCCCTGCCGAGGGCATAGCCTATATTTTCAATCAGGTGTGGGTGCGTCGGTTAGCGTTGCATAGCCTGAATTTAACCTGTGATGAAGCCTACTAACTCTTTGCCTCCAAACGTTTCAATGGCTGGGCCTTCTACGGATGGGCCAGTTCTAAATCTGGATGGTTTGTCTTTACCAGGAGATTTAGAGCGGTTTCTCAATGCCGTTTCTGCCCCAGTGTGCCTTAAAGATCAGCACCATCGCTGGCTGTTTCTCAACCAGGCCTATGGCGACCTGCTGGGATCTTCTTCCTGTAGCCTGGTCGGTAAGTCTGAGGCGGATATTTTGTCCCCAACCGTAGCCCAATCCTTTTGGATGGCTGAACAGTCGGTCTTGGCAAACGGGCAGGACTATGAGCACCAGGTTAGCTGGGTTGACCAGTCTGGCTCCTCTCACACTGTGGTGGCCCATGTCACCCGGCTACCCATGACGGATAAGGCTCCGCTGCTGATGGTCACGTTGCGGGATATCACCACTCAGCAGCAGGTCGAACAAACCCTGCAGCGGCAATCGGAGCGCGAACGCTTGCTGGGCGCGATTGCCCAACACCTACTACAGTCCATCAACCCTGAGGAACTGCTGCAAACCACAGTCAACGAAGTGCGCCGCTTCCTGAAAGTAGAGTGGGTGCTGTTCTACAGCTTTGACCCCGACTATACTGGCGTGGTGGCAGAGTCAGCCGGGCAAAATATGCCGTCTCTATTGGGCAGTTCCCTCGAAACCCTGAGTTTTATAGCCGAAGACCTACCACGCTACCGCCAGGGCGAAATGCAGGTCATTGATGGTAGCTGCACAGCCTCTCTGTCTAAAACCTATTTGGATAGACTGAAGCAAGCTCAGGTGAAAGCCTGCTTGATTATGCCGATTGTGCAGGGCGATGTGCTGTACGGGCTAGTCTGCGCCCTCAACCGTAGCCGCCCCCGTCATTGGGATAGCTGGGAAACTGAAACCCTGCGGGAGGTGGCCACTCAGGTGGGTAGTGCCATTAAGCAGGCCCGCCTCTACACCCAGGTGCAGCAACTCAATACCGACCTGGAAGCTCAGGTGGCTCAGCGAACCGAGCAACTTCAAACTGCGCTGGAGTTTGAGGCCACCCTCAAGCGCATTACCGACCGGGTGCGCGACAGCCTGGATGTAAACCAGATTATGCTCACGGCAGTGCAGGAGCTAACCGAAGCCCTGGGAGCCAAAGGATCCAATACAGCCCTTTACGATTTAGAACAGGGCACCTCGACGATTTATTACGAATACAACAGCTACAACAGTTCAATTCCGGCTTACCAGGGGCGGGTAGCTCAAATGGAAGCCTTTCCAGAGGTGTACGACCAACTACTTAATGGGGAATATTTCCAGTTCTGCTCAATGGAGCCCAACCCAAACCGGGGCTACGTCGCGATGCTGGCCTGCCCAATCTTAGATGACCGGGGTGTTCTGGGCGACCTGTGGCTAATCAACGGTCGTGATTACGGCTTTAGGGATATCGAAATTCGTCTGGTGCAGCAGGTGGCGAACCAGTGCGCGATCGCTATTCGTCAGGCCCGACTCTACGAAGCCGCCCAATCCCAGGTGGAAGAACTAGAACGCCTGAATACCCTCAAAGATGACTTCCTCAGCACTGTTTCCCACGAATTGCGGACCCCTGTCACCAGCATGCGGGTGGCACTGCAACTACTGGGAGTAACGCTCAACCAGGAGTTTGACCTCAGCCAGGATCTCCATAAACCCAAAACCGAACAGAGCCGCATTGCCCGCTACTTTCAAATTTTGCAGGAGGAATGCGAGCGCGAAATTAGCCTGATTAACGACTTACTCGACCTGCAACGGCTCGACGTTGGCAACCATCCTCTGCAGATGGAGCCTATTCTGCTCAAAGCCTGGCTACCCGGCTGGCTTGATAGCTTTGTGGCTCGCGCCAAAAGTCGCGACCAAACCCTGGAACTCATTACGGCTCCCTCCTTGCCGGTAATTCATACCGACCTGGCTAGTCTAGAGCGGGTGTTAGCAGAATTGCTGAACAATGCCTGCAAATACACCCCCCCCGGCGAGCGGATTACCCTCGAAGTAGAACCGTTTCCTGAGTCATCTACTAATCAGGTGCGGTTACGGCTGACTAACACAGGCGTCACTATTCCCTTAGAGGAAATGAGTCGTATTTTCGACAAGTTCTATCGGGTGCCCAGTGCCGACCCCTGGCGACAGGGCGGTACGGGGTTGGGGCTGGCCCTGGTGCAAAAGCTGATACGGCACTTAGAGGGTGAAATAGAAGTAGTCAGCGATGGCCACGGTACCTGTTTTACCGTGACCTTGCCCGTACAACCTGCCCTCAACCGTTAGGATAGAACCAGAGTACGTCATCCCTTAAGCCGCGCGATTATCGCCGAGGAAGCACGCTATGGACAGCGCCGTAAACGGTCAACCAGAGGTTTACCAGGGGCAGTTTGGCCACTACACCATCACCAAGCAAGACTTGCAAGGCGTCCGGCTTTACCGGGCCGGGCTGACTATCGCAGCTCTGGCCTTTGGTTTAGGAACAACGCTGGGTTTAGGTTTTGCCAATAATCCGTTGCTGGTGCAGGCAATCAGTGGCTGCTACACCCTGCTGTGGCTGGGCCTGGGCCTAAGCCTGGCCACCATTCATATCTATTTAATTCCCCTCCATCGGCTGTTGCAGGGGTTCTGGTTAGTAGGCGGGCTAGCTTCCCTGGGGATTGCCCACTTCATTGATGGCCCCTTCGCCCAGACCGTGGTGGAGTACCCCCAGACCCTCTGGGGCGTGGGCTTTACCTTTGCCGCCTTGACGGGTGTGTATTTTAAGGAAGCCTTTTGCTTCGATCGGCTAGAAACCAAACTGTTGACGCCTCTGGTGCCCTTTTTGCTGCTAGGACACCTGCTGGGATTTCTACCGCCGTTGACCAAGCAGCTTTTGCTGGCACTTTGGGCCGGGTTATTTCTAATCTTTGCCCTGCGGAAGCTAGGCCAGCCTCTGGTGCCAGACATCGGAGACAAGTCAGTCTTTGATTACCTTAAACAAAAAGCTACGGCAACCTCAGCTTCAGCTTCCTGAAGCAAAAGTTAGGACTATATCACCGCTACCAAACCTATAGGGCTGCTCTGGCTGTCAAGTCATGCCTCAACCAACAATGGCCTGACCTCAAGGCCGTGAACCTGGTCAGCCCTTGACTACACAACTTTTCGACCAATTGCAGCCGCCAGGGGTCTCAAGCTCTCAACCAGGGCCACCATAGCCTCTAATGAAAGCGCCTGCCGAGCATCGGAGACTGAAGCTTCGGGTACGGGGTGGCACTCGATGATCAGGCCATCGGCTCCAGCGGCGATGGCGGCCTTGGCCAAGTCAGGCACTAATTCGCGCTTTCCGGTCGCGTGGCTGGGGTCTACAATCACGGGCAGATGAGTGAGCTGCTTGAGGGCTACAACAGCTCCTAAATCCAGCACATTGCGGGTGTAGGAGTCAAAGCTGCGAATGCCCCGCTCACAGAGGATGACGTTAGGGTTGCCGTGGCTGAGGATATATTCAGCCGCCATAACAAACTCTTCAATGGTGGCGGCCAGCCCTCGCTTGAGCAGCACGGGCCGATCAATGGCTCCCAAAGCTTTGAGTAACTCAAAGTTCTGCATATTGCGGCTGCCCACCTGCAACACGTCCACATGAGCCGCCATCGAAGGGATTTGCTCAATAGCCATGACTTCAGAAATCACTGGCATGTCGAATTGCCGCCGCAAGTCGTCTAAAATTCGCAATCCCTCTTCTCCTAGCCCCTGAAAAGAGTACGGGGAAGTACGGGGCTTGTAGACACCACCGCGCAGGGCTTGAACCGGGGCTTGGGCCAGGTGAGTGGCGACCTGTTCCATCTGTGCTGCACTTTCAACCGTGCAGGGGCCGCCGACAATCAGTAAGGGTTCGCCACCAACGCTAACAGTTTTGCTAAGGGCGATGCGGGTGCTGTGGCTGTCAGAAGCTTTGCGAGTTAAGGTTGCGCTTTCCATAAGGGTTAAGGGTTTGAATGAAGGATAGCTGGACATTAATCAAGCATGGGGCCGTGCCCACCTGATGGCAGGTTGAGCAGACGGTATCAAGGAAGGAGCCATTTCTGGCGGCATTAAAAAACCCGGAGGTTGAAGCTCCGGGTCAGGCAGGGGACGTAGGAAAACCTATCACCAGGGACCTGACCCGGCAGCGTAAAAGAAGCTGTAAAACCAAAATTTGCTGAGGTTAGTCATGGTTATGGGGCTGAAGTTAGCAACCGAAGGCTTAAAAAACAAAACCGCAGAGGGTTAACTCCACGGTTCATCAGGTCAACAGCAAAAACTTGCTCACAACCTGTGAACCGAAGACTGCCACCAAAAATAAAACGACCGATGCAAGAGCATGGTTAAAAACCGAAGCTGAACTACCTGAAATCTAACAAGGCCGTGAGCAAGCGTCAACCCCCAGAAAAATTGGACATAGCCCAACCGAAGACAACGCAACGGCGGCAACGTATATGATCAAAACTGGGAGTTGCTGGCTGGCGGCTCCTTTAGTATTGACGTATGTTTGCAACCTTAGATATTGTGGCCACCAAGCGACCCGCTAGTAAAGGCAGCAACAAACCCGATGACAGCTCTTCTGCGGCTACAGCGGCGGCATCAGCAGGTCGGGGCTACAAGGTGCAGGTGTTTTACCTGGCGGCTCGCAGCAACAGCCCCAACGCGCCAATTAAAGATGCCCTCTGGTTTGCTACCTACCCAATCATTCCACGCCTGGGCGACTGTTTATTTCGCGATGGCGTGTACTACCGGGTAGAGCGGGTACTACTTTACGAAAATCTATCTGCGGGGTGGTGCGCCGATGTAGAAGTTTCGTTTTATGGTCGGCGTTAGGCAAACCCCTACAACCACCGCTGACACTGTGTTACAGAAGTATTTATCTCTAGAAACAGTGTGTTAGAGTAGGCGAGTAACATGTTTTGCTTTCGGTAGGCTGGTTAATCACAGTCTGACTTAGGTTTCGGGTAATCGGTGAGTACCACTCCGAATCGAACTTGTCTACATTTCACGTCTAATTTGGAGTTGTGCCATGTCGATTTATGTAGGGAACCTCGCCTACACCGCTACGGAGGGAGACATTACTGAAGTCTTCTCCGAATACGGGGCTGTTAGCCGGGTAACGGTACCCACCGATCGCGAAACGGGTCGCCCTCGCGGCTTTGCCTTCGTGGAAATGGAAAAAGAAGCCGATGAAGATGCGGCTATCGAGGCTCTTGATGGTGCTGAATGGATGGGTCGCGAACTGCGGGTCAACAAAGCGCGTCCTAAGGAAAAGCGCGGTGCTGGCGGCGCTCGTAGTGGCTTTGGTGGTAGAAGCAACGGCGGCGGCAGTCGGGAATTTTCTCGCTGGTAGGCATTCTGGCTAGTTGCTGAGCATAAACTCACGGGAGTTGGATATGGCAGGGGCAGGAGCCTCTGCCATTAGTGTTTTGGGCAGCCGCCACAACACATCCTACCGCTTGCAGCACCTAATCTCAGAATCGTGGCATCAAACATCGACCATCATTTCAAACCCACCGTAAATCATTCGCTTGCCATCAAAGAGCATTTCAGCACTAGGGTTTGTCTCTGGCTGCATTCGCGGATCGGCCATGGATTTCTGTAGGCCGTCGTCTCTAACCTGGCGTGAGGGCTAGAGTAAACAGTGCCGCTGCTGCCAGGGAAGCCACAGTGCGAACATGGTTCCACCCTGTCCAATTCGTTAAGTATTTGGCCCACAGACTCGCGCCCTCGGCGCTGTTGGGGTCTACTGTGGCCAGGGCATCGTTAAGGGGTACGTTACAGGCCATCGTCACTAGAATTGCCCCCAACAAGTAGAGCAGGCTGCCAAGCAACACGTAGGCCATACCGGGTTGACTGCGGTTTAGCAACGCCGCAATCAGCAGCAGTAAACAGGCCATGGCCGTGCCGAACAGCACACCCATAAACCAGGGATTAATAACCGTAAGGTTGATGGATTGCATGGTGGCAATGCCTTGGGCAGGGGGCTGCTGGCCCAGGGCTTTCATCACAAAGGTAGAGAAGGCAAAGAAAACCCCAGCTACAAGGCCGCAGCCAACGGCAGTGCATAATTTCAGGGCAAACAACCCAGCGTCTGTTGTCATGCTCTCTCCCCGCCATAGACGTTCTGTAGAGTTAGCAGATGTCCTGTTGGCCTATGCCCCTATTTTGCCAGATGCGATTGGCTAACCTCTCTAACCTTGGGCCTGTAAAGTGGAGGATGACCAAACGTTATGGTTGCCCCTGGAGTCCCGTTTTGCCTAAGCACCAACACGTTCAACCCCGGCTTGACTTTATACCGCCTCACTACCGGGCCTGGGTAGTCAGAGGCGGCTACATTGTGCTGCCATTTTTGCTGCGGGTGCGGCTGCGGCCCTGGCTACCAGCGGGCATTTGGCCAGTAACCTGCGACAACCCAGAAGTCTTAGCCCATGAATTTAAGCAGTTTCAATCCGGTAAAACGCGGCTGATTATGGCCTTTCGCCATAGCCAGGTGGATGACCCGCTGTGTTTGTCTTACCTGTTTTCGCGGCTGGTGCCCCAGGCTGCTCGCCAGCAGAGGTTTGAACTGAAACGGCCTATCCACAGTTTTTTTATGTACGACCGGGGCATGCCCCTGTGGGCCGGGGCCTGGCTAGAGTGGTTCTTTGCCAGCATGGGTGGGATTCCCGTTCACCGGGGGCGGCGGTTGGATCTGAAGGCCCTCAAATCTGTGCGAGACTACATTGCGAATGGGCCGTTTCCCGTCACCATTGCACCAGAAGGAGCCACCAACGGCCATGGCGAAATCATTAGCCCCTTAGAGCCAGGTACCGCCCAGGTAGCTTTTTGGGCAGTAGAAGACTTGCAAAAAGCTGGACGCTCAGAGCAAGTCAGGTTATTACCCGTGGGGCTGCGCTATTTTTACTCCCAACCTGACTGGGCATCGCTGAATCGGCTGATGAGCCGCCTGGAGGCTGATTGCGGATTACCGGTACAGTCCTTTGCAGCCCCGGCTGAGGCATCAACCCAGGCGTATTACCAACGCTTACTGACACTGGGGCGGCACTTACTCACTCAAATGGAGCAGTTTTATGAGCGCTTCTACGGTGGGCCGCTCTCTAACCTGGC
>Ga0224723_1000432_pt1 | contig 28665 bp, 28 predicted proteins | sample Balambano_FR2_Me_FD_161647 | JGI IMG/M metagenome (GOLD analysis project Ga0224723, IMG submission 161647) | Freshwater sediment microbial communities from Lake Towuti, South Sulawesi, Indonesia - Balambano_FR2_MetaG | ecosystem: Environmental > Aquatic > Freshwater > Lake > Sediment | place... | reverse complement strand
CCCCCTCTCCCCGCGTGAGCGGGGGGAGGGCTGGGGTGGGGGGCGCTGGGTCAAGGCGTAGCCGCGCCCTGATGTATGCCGCCCCGCCCCACATCACGGCCGAGGTCTGGACCGAAGTACCGGACCAGTTCCGACTCAATGGCCGCACCAGCGATTGGCTTTACGCGCGCGGCGACGGCACCGCGCACTCGTTCCTGGAAGGCCCGAGTTTCGACCGCGCGGGCAATCTCTGGGTCACCGACATCCCGTTCGGCCGCATTTTTCGAATCTCGCCGGCCGGTGAGTGGACCTTGGCTGCCGAGTATGACGGCGAGCCGAACGGGCTGAAGTTCCATCGCGACGGGTTCGCCGCGATCACCGATGCGAAGCGCGGGCTGATGCGGCTTGATCCCGCGACGGGGGCAGTCACGCCCTGGCTGCCACGCGTGCGGCGTGAAGGCTTTCGCGGCCTGAACGATTGCACCTTCGCGATGAACGGCGACCTGTTCTTCAGCGATCAGGGCCAGACCGGCCTGCATGATCCGGTCGGCCGCGTCTATCGCCTGCGCGCGGGTGCGGCGCAGCCCGAGCTGCTGGTCGGCAACGTGCCCAGCCCGAACGGCCTGGTGCTGACGGATGACGAGCACACGCTCTATGTCGCAGCGACGCGCGACAATTCGGTCTGGCGCGTGCCGCTGACGCCCGATGGCGGCGTGATCCGGGTGGGGCGCTTCATCGCCATGTCGGGCGGCCTTGCCGGGCCGGACGGCATGGCGATGGACGAGGCCGGCAATCTGGTGGTGGCGCATGCCGGCATGGGCACCGTGTGGGTGTTTTCCCGCCTCGGCGAGCCGGTCTTGCGCATCCGATCCCCGCGCGGGCTTGCCACCACCAACGTGGCGTTCGGCGGCGAAGTCAACCGCGACCTGTTCATCACCGAAAGCGAAAGCGGCTCGATCCTGCGCGCGCGGTTGGATACGCCGGGGCGGAAACTGTTCTCGCACGCCTGACGCTGGCCTTGCGCGTGGCGCGATGCAGGCGCCACAGGCGCAGGTGACGCGATCCTGGTGCTGGGCCGGCCAGCCTCGCGTCCTGGCCCAGGCGGCGTCGATGGATCGTGTGTGATCCAGGTCACGTGTACCCTGCGGCCGGCATGCTCCGATCCGGGCGGTGGCCGCAGGAGGGCAGGGCATGTGGCGCAGGACAACCAGCCTGATCCTTATGGGTGTATTGGCCGGCCTCGCCGGCGGATGCCAGGAGGTCGCCCGCGACATCGAGCGCCAGTTCCTCAACCGGATCGTCCCGGTCGCACGGCCAAGCCAGGCCGTCGTGGACGCACCATTGGTCCCCTCAGATGTTGCGCGGGATGTCTTCGCAACCCTGTTCGTTGCAGACCTGCATGGCGATACCGCGTTGTTCAAGCGGCGGTTCGTCGAAGGCGAGTGCCATCCCGGTCGCCCCTGCCAGGGGCACATCGACCTGCCTCGGCTGGCGGCCGGTAACGCGGGCCTGCAGGTGCTCACCATCGCCACCCGCACGCCGCCCGAGATACTGGGTTGCGTCGCCGTTGACGAGCCCGACCTCGCCGGGCTGCTGTGGCTGCTTCAGGGGCGCGCCCGCAGCGACCTGGAGGAGCGCGCGGAAGGCCAGATCAAGGCGATCGAGGGGTGGGCGAGCCAAGCCAACGCGCGTGCGGCCGGCGATCCGCCCGCGCCGCTGATGCGCATCATCTTTACGACCGACGATCTGGGGCAAGTGGTGTCGCGCTGGCACGCCCGCCGCCCGGGTCAGCCCCGGCTGATCGGGGTACTGCTCGGACTGGAGGGGCTGCACGGCGCCGGCCCGGACGGCGGACACCTGGTCCCGCTGATCGGTCGGGGGTTGCGCATGGTGGCGCCGACCCACCGCTTCCACAATCAGTTCGGCGGCGCCTCGGAAGGCTGCGGCGAGGCTCCTGGCCTTTCCCCGCGCGGTCGCTCGCTGCTTGAGTTGGCGGCGAGAGAGGGCGCGGCAATCGACCTCGCGCATGCTGCACCGCAGGTCATCCGGGATTGGACCGCGACGCTCGAGCAAAACCCCAGGCCCGTGGTCGTCTCGCACGGCGGCATCTGCCTCGATCCCCACTGTACCGACGGGCGGAACCTGAACTTGGCCGATGTCCGCCGCATCGTGGCGACCGACGGCGTCATAGGCCTGGGATTTTGGCCCGCGGCGGCCTGCCCGGGAAACGAGGGCGCGTGTGCGCGCGACCGCCAGCTGCTATTGCAGGGGATCGGCGAAAGCTTCGCGCGCCTGGCTTGGTTCATCGACCGCGCCTGCGCCGAACCGGGGTTTCGGGTGCGCCTGGAACGCGACACCGGCCGGCCATGCAGCCCGTGGGACCATATGGCGTTCGGCTCCGACTTCGACGGCGCGGTCACGGTCCCGTTCGACGTCGCCGGGCGTGCGCTGCTGCTGGACTATCTGCCGGCGCCGCTGAACCCGACGCGCGCATCGTTCGACCTGGTTGCGCTGCGCAAGGTCGCAGGCGGCAATGCGTGCCGAGTCTTTGCGCGCACCCTGCCCGGCGGCTCGGCGGCCGCGGCGACGTCGTTGTGTGCGCCGGTGCTGCGGGGCGGGCACGCGCCCTGACGGCGAGCGGCCGCAACCTCACATCCGGACCGGGCCGAGCTGGAGCAGCCGGCGCAGAGCATCGGCCGGATCAAGCAGTCCGGATTTGCTCAATGGCACGAAGTCCTTCGCCGTCTGCGAGCCGGCAGGCATGTTGGCGATTCCCTCGCCAAAGCGCAGCCAGGCAATGGCGCGCAGCAGGATCATCGCAGCTTGTGGCGGCGTTGCCAGCAACGTGTCCCCGGCGGCGGTGAGCGGGATCGTCGCATCGATCCCTGCCGGGGCGACATCCATGGCCAGCGCGATCTCGCGCGCAAGGATGCGATAGCCCACCAGCGACGGATGAAAATTGTCGAGGCCTGACAGTCCACCCCGGATCGCCGCTTTGTTGCCCGCCAAGTGGTTGAAGGCATGGCTGGTATAGGTCTGGCCGTTCACTACGATTTTCTCGCGGATGTCGTGCTTGCTGTCGAAACGATCGAAGATCGCGGCGTAGTCGATCAGCAGAAGGCGGTCGGCGATGCCCTGGTCCGCAAACGCACGCTCGAGGGTGCCGGTGACCTGCTGGCGGATGCGATCGACCGCATGGTCGATTGCCAGCATTTCCGTCCCTGTGTAGCCGATCGCTGCATCCGGCGGGAATGCGAGGTGCGGCACGTAGGTCTGGAACATGCCGCCAGGCTGCAGCGGCTGCGGGTAATCGCTAGCGGATTCCCGCATGGCGGGCATCAGGTTGAAGATCTGGCTGGGGCGGGGGACCAGCGTGAACACCACGCGCTGGATGTCAGCGCGGCGCGCAGTCTTGGCCAGCAGTCTGGCGTGCACAGGCATGAGCTCCTGGGCGAACGTTTGCAGCCGTGCGATGCCACGCTGTGCATTTCCCGTCAGGGCTATGTCACCCAGCCCATGGTTCGCGCCGACATTGACCAGCAGGGTATGCGGGGCGCGCGCCTGCACGATGTCCAGAGCGGTGGCACGCATCAGGCCGGGCGCATTGGACGGGTTCAGCTTGTGGCGCGCATTGAGTGCGAGGTGCAGGTTGACCGCGTTCCAGATGACCGCGTTGTCCCTGCCGTGCTCGGACCAGTCCGACGGATTCTTCTGCTTCAGGACCTTTGGCACCATGCGTGCGAGCTGATTGTCGTAGTCGGCGGCGGTCTGTGCGAACAGGTCGCCGGCCTCAGCGCCGGCGACGGCCAGGTTGTCGTAGCTCCATGGCCGGCCGGAGACGGGACCTGGCTGCGCGAAGCAGGCCATCCAGGCGCGCGTGTTGTCCTGCGCCTCCTTCACGAATCCCGGCATCTTGCCCAGCAGGCCGGAAACGACCCCCAGCAGCGTCGAACCCTTTACGCGGTGCAGTGCCTGCTCGATGTCGATCAGGATGTGATCGGGGCCGGGATACCGGCCTTCACGCCAGCCCTGCGGCGGGATGCCGATGGCCGAGGCGATCATGCCGGGCACCGAATGCTGCGCCAGCGCGTCGCTCACGGTCATCGACCGGCACCCATTGAACAGGCTGTCGCCGATCGCCATCAGGGCCGGATTGCGATAGTCGAGCGGTACTTCGATGTCGGGCATCGGGCTGCTCCATCGGATTGGATCAGCATAGGTGTGAGCCCGCTGGCGCGGTGTGATCGGCGTCACACCGCCGTGGCCACGTCAGTAGTGAAGCCGATCCCGCGCACCCGATCCCAGCAGGCGAGCCGATGACGACCAAGGTGGAGTGCCGCGGCCCCGACCGGCGGCACCTGTTCATCAGCGAAAGCGAGAGCGGGTCGATCCCTGGGACACGGATGGACAAGCCGGGGCGAAGAAGAATCTTCTCGCACGCCTGAAGAGGCTCAACCCCCCCCGCCCGGCTGGCCCGGCTGCGCCTGCGGCGCGCGGAACAGGCGGGCCTCCAGCGGAACATCACGCTCCACCCGCGACAGGGTCACGCGCACCTCCTGCGCCTGCGCATCGATCACCCGCCATTGCGCCAGCGCGAAAGGCTCGGTCGCGAAGGACAGGATCAGCGTGCCTTCGCGAGGGCTGGCGGTGCGGGTCAGCCAGATTTCCTGCCGGTTGCCGAATTTTTCCCCGCGCAGCACCGTGACCTCGCCGGAAAGCCGCACGCGCTCGGCCAGGATGATGGAAAGCGGCGTCTGGCCCAGGAAGACCGCGGTGATCTGGCCCAGCTGCCGATCCTGATAGGTCACCGTCGTGCCATCGGCCACGATCAGGATCGGGCTGGGCGGGTCGTATTCGAAGCGCATGCGGCCCGGGCGCTGGATGTACACCGTGCCTTCCGCCACGCGGCCGCGCTGATCGACCTGCAGGAAACGGGCGCGCAACGTGCGGATGCCGTTGAGGTACGTCTCCACGCGCCCGATGTCCTCGGCGCTGGGCATCGCCGGCGGCGCGGCGGATGGGGCCGCTGATGGCGGGGCCGAGGGAGGCGCAGGCGCGCGCTGGGCGGCGGCGGCGGCGGGCAGCAGAAACGGCAGCAGAAGCAGCGGGCGGCGGCGCATGGCGTGCATATACTCGCGCGACCGCGTGCACCGAACCCCCCAAAGGATGGAAAATGCTCCGACGTTCCCTGCTTGCCGCAACGCTCATGGTTCCCGCCCTGCGCGCCCGGGCGCAAACATTCGACCGAGCCTTGCGGCTAGTGGTGCCGTTCGCCCCCGGCGGCGGCACCGACATCGCCGCCCGGGCAGTCGCCGAGCCGATGGGCGCGCGGCTGAACCAGGCCATGGTGGTCGAGAACCGGCCCGGCGCGAACGGCCAGATCGCCGCCCAGGCGGTGCTGGCAGCACCCCCCGATGGCCACACCATCCTCACCGGCACGGCCGCCCAGTTCAGCGCGGCGCCGGCGCTTGGCGTCACACTTCCCTACGATCCAGACCGCGACTTCACGCCCATCGGCCTGCTGGCGCAGGTGCCGCTGGCGCTGACCGCCTTCCCCGGTACCGGCTGGACACGGATCGCCGACATGGTCGCCACAGCGCGGGCCGAGCCCGGAAAATTTGCCTTCGCCAGCGCCGGCGTGGGCGGCACTAACCACCTGGTTATGGAGATGATCGCCGCCGCAGCCGGCGGGCTTGAGCTCACGCACGTGCCCTATCGCGGCGCCGGTCCGGCGCAGACCGACCTGTATGCCGGGCGTATCCAACTGTTCGTGGACAGTGTCGCCGCCGCTCTGCCAGCCATCCGCGATGGTCGGGCGCGGGCGCTGGCGGTCACCACACCCACGCGCATCGAATGGCTGCCGGAGACGCCCACCCTGATCGAGCAGGGCGTGGCGCTGGAGTATTTCGGCTGGGTCTCGCTGGATGTGCGCGCGGGCACGCCGCCGGCACAGGTCGTCGCGCTGAACCGCGCCCTGCTGGGTGCGCTCGGCGACCCGCTGCTGCGATCGCGCTTCGCCACGCTCGGCTTCATCGCGCCCGACCTGTCACCGCAGGCCACGCGCGCGTTCGTACTGGCGGACCGCGCGAAACTGGCCGCCATCGTGCGCGCCCGCAACATCAAGCCCGAGTGAGAAGCATGCCGTCGTTCCCGAATGCCATCGCGCCGATCCTGCTGCTGATCGGATCGAATGTGCTGATGACCTTCGCCTGGTACTGGCACCTGAAGTTCCCGCAGAAGGCGCTGTGGCTGGTGATCCTGATCTCCTGGGGGATCGCGTTCTTCGAATACTGCCTGGCGGTGCCGGCGAACCGGCTTGGCTACGGCACCTATTCCGGCCAGCAGCTGAAGGTGATCCAGGAGGTGATCACGCTGTCGGTCTTCGCCGTGTTCGCGGTGGCGTACCTGGGCGAGAAACTGACATGGAACTATTTCGCCGCCATGGCGTGCCTGGTGGCGGCGGTCATCTTCATCTTCCTGCCGGGGGCGGGGAAGTAGGGGTCGCTGTTTGTGCGCCACGCGTGGAAGACCCCCCTCCCTGTCCCTCCCCCGCTCCGCGGGAGAGGGGACCCTCACCGGCGCCGTACGGTCCCCTCTCCCGCGGAGCGGGGGAGGGACAGGCAGGGGGCGGTGCCGCACGCCCAGCCTGCACTGCCTAACCACCCCTCGCCCGCACCATCCCATTGCCGATCCAGCTCAGCACCACCTCGCCGTGCTGGTTCAGCGTCTCGATCTGCTGGCGCACGATGCCGCGGTCGGGCTTCGATTGCGACCGCCGCACCGACAGGATCCTTGACCGGCAGGTCAGCACGTCGCCCGGGCGCACCGGCTTCAGCCAGCGCAGCTCATCGACGCCCGGGCTGCCCAGCCCGTGGCGCGAGACCAGGTGATCCACCATCATGCGCATGGTCATCCCGGCGGTGTGCCAGCCCGAGGCGATCAGGCCGCCATAGGGGGTCCTGGCACCCGCCTCCTCGCTGAGATGAAACGGCTGCGGGTCGAATTTCTCGGCAAATGCGATGATGTCCGCGGCGGTGACTTCCGTGCGGCCGAACTCAGCCACGTCGCCTTCGGCATAATCCTCGAGAAAGCGGTCCTTCAGGTCCATGCGCAGATATCCTTGTCGCGATCAGGGCGTCATTCGGCCGGCAGATCGAGGCGGGCGACAAGCCCCGGCGATGCATCGGCGAACGCCAGCCGCCCGCCGTGCAGCTCGGCCACCGCGCGCGCCAGCGCAAGCCCCAACCCGTGCCCACCGCCGTTGCGGCTTTCCTCCAGCCGAAGGAACGGTGTGCCGAGTTTGGCGCGCGATTCGGCGGCAACGCCCGGCCCATTGTCGGCGACCTCGATGGTGATGCGCGGGCCGGCGCGGAACAGCCCAAGCCGCACCCGCGTGCCGGATGGCGTGTGGTTCAGCGCGTTCGCGAGCAGGTTGGAAACCGCCTGCTGCAGCAGCGCGCGATCGCCCTGCATGGCGATGCCCTGCGCAATCTCGGTTCCCAGGTGATGACCAGACGTTTCGGCTTCCGGCTGAAAGGCCTCGGCAACGTCGGCGAGTGCAGCCGAGAGATCGACGGACGCGAATCCCGCGCGGCGCGCGCCGCTTTCGATCTCGGCGATGCGCAGGATGGCGGCGAAGATCTTAAGCACCTCGTCGCAATCGGCGATGGCGCGTTCGGTGGCGGCGCGCCAGTCGGTCTCGTCGCGCGCAGTGGCGAGTGTGGCCTCCAGCCGGTTGCGCAGGCGCGACAACGGCGTGCGCAGATCGTGCGCAATGTCGCCCGAAACCCGCTGAAGGCCACGCATCGCCGCCTCCAGCCGCGCCAGCATTGTGTTTGCGCTGGCAGCCAGCCGGCCGAACTCGTCGGGCACATCATCGCCGGGCAGCCGGCGCGAGAGGTCGCCGGCGGCAACTTCTGCCAGCGCTTCGTTCATCGCAGCCGCTCGCCGGCCGACGCTGCGCGCCACCAGCCAGCCGGCGCCAAGCGCGAACAGCACGGATGCCGCGCCGCTGGCCAGCAGCGCGCGGATCACGCCCTGTTCCAGCCGGTCCAGTTCGATCGCATCGCGGCCCGCGAACAGGAACAGCCCGCCGGGGAACTCGGCGCCGAACCCCAGCACGCGCAGCGCCGACCGCCCCGGCCGCTCCGGTACCGGAATGGTCTGCCAGCCGGGGTTGCGCGGCGCGCTCCGCAGGTTGCCGGCGACCGGCCGGTCGCGCGCATCCGCCAGCCACCAGAAATTGCGCCCCGTGGCATCGCTGGCCGCCCGCGCTTCCACCGCGCGGGCCAGCGCCATGGGGCCGGCCAGCGCGAAGGTCGCGCGCAGTTCACCTACATCGGCGGCAATCGCCGCCTGGAACGTGCGGCGTTCGAAACTGGCGGTGGTCAGCCACACCACGGCCAGCGCGGCCAGCGTCGCCACCAGGACCGCGCCCGCGCTGGCGAAGGCCACGCGCAGGCTTGTCGAGCGCAGCATCAGGCCGCGGCAGGCTCGGGCGCGCGCAGCACGTATCCGGCGCCCCGCACGGTGTGGATCAGCGCGGGCGCATCGCGGTCGATTTTTGCCCGCAGCCGACTGATGTGGGTTTCCACGACCGAGGTCTGCGGGTCGAAGTGGAAGTCCCACACGCCTTCCAGCAGCATCGTGCGCGTTACCACCTGGCCGGCGCGGCGCATCAAGAATTCCAGCAGGCGGAACTCGCGCGGCTGCAGGATGATGGGCTTGCCCGCGCGCGTCACGGTGCGCTTCAGCAGCTCCATGCGCAGGTCGGCGACCTCCAGCACCGTCGCTTCCGTCGCCAACGCCGGGCGGCGGGCCAGCGCGTGCACCCGCGCCAGCAGTTCGGCGAAGGCGAAGGGCTTTATCAGGTAGTCGTCGGCGCCGGCCTCGAATCCCTCGACACGGTCGGCGACAAGGCTGCGCGTGGTCAGGATCAGCACGGGGGTCTTCACGCCCGAGGCGCGGATGGTCCGCAGGATCGCCAGGCCATCGGGCGCGGGCAGCATGCGATCCAGGATCATCACGTCGTAGGGTTCGCTGGCCGCCAGGAACAGCCCGTTCTTTCCGGTCGCCGCCTGGTCCACCAAGTGCCCGGCTTCGGTCAGCCCGCGCGCGATATAGGCGCGGGTTTCGGCATCGTCCTCGACAAGCAGCAGTTTCATGGTGGCTCTTTGTGGGCGTTCCGGCGCCCGCGCGAAAGGGTTCGCGGTTTACCGATCGGTAAGCCGGCGGCGAGGCGATTCCGACTTCCTCGGTGCCACATTCCCTGCAAAGCGGAATTCCCCGCACTGGAGGGTCTTACTCGTGTCGTTCCTTGCCAATCGCCGCCGCGCGCTGCTTGCCGGCGCTGCCGCCTTGGGCCTTGGCGTCGCCATCGCCGCCGGCCCCAACCTGCCCGTGAACGCCCAGGCCCCCGCGACGGCCCCGGTGACAAGTGCGGCCAGCGCGATCGTGCTGAACTATGCCGACCTGGCCGAGAAGGTCGGGCCGGCCGTGGTCTCAGTTTCCGTCACCGCCGCCGCCCAGTCGGCGCCGCAGTCGTTCGACCCCGAGCAGCTGCCGCCCTTCATGCGCCGCTTCTTCGAGAACATGCCGGAAGGTGGCCGCGGCCCGCGCGCCGAGCAGTCTCCCGGCCAGCGCCGCATGGGCCAGGGCTCCGGCTTCATCATTGATGCCGATGGCACGATCGTGACGAACTTCCACGTCGTCGGCCGGGCCGACAAGGTGCGCGTGAAACTCTCCGACGGCCGCGAGTTCGATGCCCGCGTGCTGGGCGGCGACCAGCGCACCGACCTCGCCGTGCTGAAGATCGACACGCGCGAGGCGCTGCCGTTCGTGCGCTTCGCCGATGGCGCGATCCGCGCCGGCGAGCCGGTGATGGCGATGGGCAACCCGTTCGGGCTGGGCGGCACGGTGACGGCCGGCATCATCTCCGGGCGGGGGCGTGATATCGGCGCCGGCCCGGCTGACGACTTCCTGCAGCACGATGCGCCGATCAACCCCGGCAACTCGGGCGGCCCGCTGTTCAACGTGAAGGGCGAGGTGGTCGGCGTGAACACCGCCATCCTGTCGCCGTCGGGCGGCAATATCGGCATCGGCTTCGCCATCCCGGCACCGGTGACGCAGAAAGTGGTCGCCGAGCTGCGCGAGCACGGCAAGGTCAGCCGGGGCTTCATCGGCGTCTCGCTCGCGCCGGTGGATGCGATGCTGGCCGCCGCCCTTGGCCGCGACGACGCCAAGGGTGCCGTGGTCAGCCAGGTGGTGGCCGACAGCCCGGCGGCCAAGGCGGGCCTGCGCGTCGGCGACGTGATCACCGCGATCGATGGCCGCGCCGTGGAAGCGCCGCGCGACGTGGCGCGCATCGCGGGCGCCGCCGCGCAGGGCACGAAACTCACGCTGAACGTGCTGCGCCGCGACGGCGCGCGGGACATTGCCGTGACGCTGGGTGCCGCGCCCGAGCCGCCGCGCGCTGAAGGGGCAAAGCCCGAGCCGCGCCGCGGCTGACCTGGTGCGTGTCCTGCGCAGGTTGGCGCAGGACACGCACTGGCTTTGTTGTCTGGTCGCGATCTCCGAGTCGGCAGGTGAGGCACCCTGCCTCGAAATCGCTCCGGGCTCGCGGCCCGGGGGTGGGGGCAGGGAGGCCCGGGTCGGACGCTGCCCCGTCCGGCCCGGTCGCCGCGAAAAGACGGCGTGCCCCCACCGCTCCGCGGCTGGACGTCGGCTATGCCATTCCCACTGCCGGCAGCCGATCGCGCCGTGCGTCATCGGGGCGGGCGGCGATCATCGCCGCCAGTTCCCTGCGCCGGGATGCCCACGCTGGATCGTCGGCCAGGTTCGTGGTCTCGTGCGGGTCGTTCGCCAGGTCGTACAGTTCGGCCGCGCCCGAGATCGCCTCGATGGTGAGCTTGTCGCGCGCAGTGCGCACCGTACGCAGGTTCAGCGCGACGCCGCAGCGGCTGTCGGAAAGGTCCCACTCGGAATAGGCGAAGTCTCGCGATTCCTCGCCGCGCGACACGGGCAGCAGGCTGCGGCTGTGCCAGGCATCCGGCCGCGTGACGCCCGCGATGTCCAGGAACGTCGCCGGCATATCGAGCGAGGAGACAGGCTGGTCGCACACGGCACCCGCCGGCACGCCCGGCCCGCGCATCATGCACACCACCCGCAGCAGCCCTTCGTACGGCATGGGCCCCTTCAGCAGCAGGCCATGGTCGCCCAGCCAGTCGCCGTGGTCGGAGACCACCACGACCAGCGTATTGTCGGCCAGACCGAGCCGGTGCAGTTCGGTCAGGATGCGGCCGATGTTGTGGTCGGCCAGCGCGATCATGCCGTAGTAATTGGCGATCACCTCGCGCATCTGAGAATCGGTCAGCACCGGCGTGCGGCTGTGTTTCGCGCGGAACTCGCGCAGCTGGGCGTCAGCGAGGTTGGGCACGCCTTCCAGCGCGGCGCGGTGCCACCAGGGCCGGCGATCGAGATCGAGCGTGCGGTGCGGCGGCAGATCGACGTCCTCGGGCCGGTGCAGCAGGCTCCAGGGCACTGGGCAGTCGAACGGGTGGTGCGGATCGGGGATCGAGGCCCACAGGCAGAACGGCCGGTCGCGCTGGTCATTCAGGAAGGCGATGGTGCGATCAGCGATCCAGGTGGAGTTGTGCCACGCGGGCGGCAATGCGGAATGCCAAGTCTGCGGCGCGCCCTTCACGTCCGGCCCGGCGTTTTTGCGATACAGTTCGTTCTTCAGCGCGCCGCGGCCATCGGCGTAGAACCACGCCTCGTATGACTGGCCATAGGGCGGCTCCATCGGCAGGAAGGTGTTGTGCCCTTCCACCACCAGCTGCACCGACTGGAACCCCATGTAGGGGCCGGTCCAGTTCGGGCCGTAGCGATTCATGCTGAACCGGCATTCGGGTGATCCCGTCGGCGCGAAGGTATGGGCGGTGGCGAAGTGCGCCTTGCCGATCAGCGCGGTGTCGTAGCCCGCGCGCGACAGCTGCGCGGCGAAGCCGTTCATCGCCGGTTCCACCGGCAGGTCGATGCCGTTGTCGCACACGCCGTGCGTGCGCGGCAGCAGCCCGGTGAGTATCGAGGCACGCGCCGGCTGGCAGACCAGGTTGGGCGTGATGCAGGCACGGAACAGCGTGCCTTCGCCGGCCAGCAGATCAAGGTGCGGCGTGTGCACCCTGCGCCCCATCACGCCCAGGCAGTCGGCGCGCTGCTGGTCGGTGGAGATGAACAGGATGTTGGGTCGGCGGTCGTGCACCGAGCGAACTCCCCCTGGCGCCGCGCCGGTCAGTTCAGGCGGATGCCGCTGGCGCGCGCGGCCGCGCCCCAGCTGGCGATCTCGGCCTTCAGGAAGGCGTCGAACGCCGCCGTGTCCATGAAGCGCGCGGACAGCCCCTGCTCGGCGAGTTTCGCGACGGTCTCGGGCCGCGACAGCGCCCGCTTCAGCGCCGCTTCGATGAAGCGGATGATCGGTTCCGGCGTACTGCGCGGCGCGACCATGCCGTACCAGACCGCGAGCTCAAGCCCCGGCGCGCCGGCTTCGGAAATCGTCGGCACGTCGGGCGCAAGCGGCGAGCGTGTGCCGGTGCTTACGGCCAGCGCCCGCAGCGTGCCGGCGCGCAGATGCGGCACCAGCGGCGGCAGCCCGATCGAGCCGACCTTTATCTGCCCGGCCAGCAGGTCCATCGTCGCCGGCGCGCCGCCGCGATAGGGCACGTTGGTGACGCGAATGCCCAGCCGTGCGGCCAGCTGCTCCATGCCCAGGTGCTGCTGGCTGCCGGCGCTGGGCGAGCCATACAGGATCGGATCGGGCTGCGCCTTGGCCCAGGCGACGAACTCGGCCAGCGTCGTGGCCGGCACGGCGGGGTTGACCACAACCACGAAGGGGAACTCGGCCATCAGGGCGATCGGCGCGAAATCGCGTTCCGGGTCGAAGCCCATGCGGGCATACAGCACCGGGTTCACCGCCATGATCGGCGCGTCGTTCACCAGCAGCGTGTAGCCATCGGGCGCGGCGCGAGCGACGGTCTCCGCCGCCAGGTTGCCGCCGGCGCCGGTGCGGGGTTCGATCGCGAAGCCGCGCGGGAAGTCGGCTGCCATGCCCTCGGTGACGATGCGCGCCGTGATGTCGGTGGCCCCGCCCGCCGGCGAGCCGACCAGGATTCTGACGGGGCGCGACGGGTACTCGGATTGCGCCATGGCGGCCGGCAAGGGGGCAGCGCCGATGGTCAGCGCGGCAACGGCAAGCGCGGCGCGGCGCGAAAGGCGTATTGGCATGATCGTTCCTCCCATCCCATGGCGGTTGCGCGCCCGCGGGGCTGCCGCCTTGGGTGGCAGAATGCCTTGGCCCGAAAAGGAATGTCGACTCAGGCGGCCTCGCGCGCCGCCAGGATCGCAGCCGCCTCGCGGAAGGCCTGCGCCATGCGGCTTGCCGGCATCGCGCCGCTGAACAGCAGATGGCGATCCATCAGGAACGACGGCACGCCCGAGATGCCGGCGCGGCGCACCGAGGAATCCTCGGCCAGCACCTCGGCGCGGTGGGCATCGCTCGCCAGCATGTCGGCCACGCCGGCAAGGCCCACGGCCCCGGCGACCGCATCGAGCGTTGCGGCATCCCCGATATCCCGCCCGTCATGGAAACAGGCGCGGAACAGCGCCTCGGCAACCCTGTCCTGCAGCCCGGGGTCGGCGGAATCGTGCGCGCCGGCCATGCGGATGGTGCGATGCGCGGCCAGCGTGTTCGGCGTGCGCTGCATCAGCTCGAAGCGGAACTCGACCCCCGCCGCGCGCCCGGCCTCGGCGACCTGTGCATCGAGTTCGCGCGAGCGTTCCAGCGATCCGAATTTTTGGGCGCGATAGAGGGCGCGCGGCATGCCTTCGGGTGGCATGTCGGGGTTGAGCTGGAATGGCCGCCATCGCACGCGGAAGGTCAGGCCGTCCTGCGCCAGCTCGGCCAGGGCCGCGACCATGTGCGCCCGCCCGATCCAGCACCACGGGCAGATGGCATCCGAGATCACGTCGATGGTGCGCATGGCGAACTCCCGCGGGCCGGTACGGTGCGACGGAAGCCTCGCCCGGCGGTGCCGATGGTGGCAAGCCTGGGGCGGCGTTGGGCGGGGCCTGATCGGCTCGCATCCGGTGGTGGGAACGGGCACGATGGGGTCGATGTCCGACGCGCCCCAGGCCCCTGCCGTATTGCCAGGCCCCGATGGCCGCCCGCGCTGCCGCTGGTGCCTGGCAAGCCCCGCCGAGCTGCACTACCACGACACCGAATGGGGCTTTCCCGTTGCCGACGATACCCGCCTGTTCGAGAAACTCTGCCTGGAGGGATTCCAGTCGGGCCTGTCCTGGCGCACCATCCTGGACAAGCGCGCGAATTTCCGTGCGGCGTTCCACGACTTCGATATCGACCGCGTCGCCCGCTTCACCGAGCGTGATGTCGAGCGGCTGCTGAAAGATGCGGGCATCGTGCGCCATCGCGGCAAGATCGAAGCCGTCATCAACAACGCCCGGCGCGCGCAGGCGCTGATCGCCGAGGCAGGCTCGCTTGCCGCCTATGTCGGGCGGTTCGAGCCCGATCGGTCGCCGGCCGCGCCCTCTGCCGCCTCGACCTCGGCAGCCTCGATCGCGATGTCGAAGGATCTGAAGAAGCGCGGCTGGGGTTTCGTGGGGCCGACCACCGTGTATGCCTTCATGCAGGCGATGGGATTGATTAATGACCACGCCGAGGGCTGTGTGATCCGCGCCGCGGCAGCTGCCGCCCGTGCGCGGTTCACGCCGCCAGCGTAGCGGCGATGCCACAGACCAGTCGCGCGATGTTCGCGCGTGGGCTATCCGGCATCACCCAGCATCCGCCGCGCTTCCGCTACTGCAATCATCAGCGTCATCTCCTCTATCGGGGAGGCGCGAAACCCGAACCGCTCGTAGAATGCCTTCGCCTTGGCCCCAAGCGCGTGCACAAGGATGGCGCGCACACCGATCGTGTCGGCCGCGCCAAGCACGCGCAGCACGGCGTCACGCAGCATGTCGGCACCCAGCCCCCGGCCTTGCCAGGCACGGTCGATGGCGAGCCGGCCCAGGATCACCACGGGGATCGGGCTCGGCATGTTCCTGCGCACCCGCCCGGTCGCGACGCCGGCAACCAGCGATCCCGCGGCGAGACTGTAGTATCCGACCACACGCTGCCCGTCCGTGACGACGTAGGTTCGTGAGCCGCCTCCGGCTTCGTTGTGCAAGGCGCGCTTCTTCAGCCAATCATCGAGCGCGGGTACGCCCGAGTCGAACGCATCGACCGCATGATCGGGCCGGAGCGGCGCTGGCGCCCTGAACTGCGGCGCTGGCGGGCCACTCACGCTTCCCAGGGGGGCTTGCGGCGCAGTAAGTCCCGAAGGCCAGGATTGTCGGCGGGCGGGCGGTCAAGCTCGGCCGTGAAGGCACGCCAGGCGGCATCATCCAGCACGAAGGTCCGGCGGTCAGCGAGTGTGTTGAACGCCGCGTGCATCCCGCTGTCCAACAGGAACTCGGTGAGCGTCTTGTTCGCGGCGGCAGCGGCCTGCAGCAGGGTGCGCTTGGCAGCCGGAGTCATGCGCAGGTCGACGCGTTCCGAACGGGTTTCCAGGGTGGCCGACATTGGTGTTCTCTCCTACCCGACTTTAGCGTACGTACGGTGTCAGGACAAGCATTTCAGCGCTTGGACATTTCTGGTGCTACGGCGCCGTGGCCGCGCCCACCCGATAAAGCAGCGCCACGAAGCAATCCTCCAGCTCCGCCAGCCCCGCGACCTTGCCCCCGCCATCGATGACGAAGAACTCGTCGCTGGTCGCCGCCCGTCCACCGAAGCCCGGCGCGCCGCCGAACAGGAACGGGATGCCGAGCGTGCGCCCGTAATGCGCCCAGGGGCCGCCGAACGCCTGCATCGGCCACAGCGTGGCACCATAGCCGCCGGCGGCCAGCGTCTCCAGCACCGCGCGGGGCAGCGTGTCGTCAGGTGTCACCTGGTGGGAGTCGTAGGCGCAGGCGAGGTCGATGGCGATGTCCTCGAAGCCGGACTCATCCAGGTGCGCGCGCAGCATGCCCACGAGCTCGGCGGCCGGTACGTCCGACACCACGCGCATGTCGATGGTGGCGCGCGCTTCTTCGGGCAGGGTGAACGGCTTGGTGCCAGGCCCGCTGTAGCCGGCCCGCAGGCCAGAAATGTTGAAGGAAGGGCCATACTGATACCGTTCCAGCAGCGCGCGCCCGGCGGCACCGTCACGGAACGCCCTGATCGGGGCTGAAGGTGCCAGGCCGGGCAGCACGGCATCGGGGCCGGCGGCCTCGACGCGCGCGGCGAGTGCGGCGATCAGCCGTTCTTCCCAGGCGGCGATGCGTTTCGGCGTGGCCAAGGTCTGTTCCAGCGCCGGCACCTTGAAGCGCATGCCGTCGTGCAGGGAGGCCAGCGCCTGCACCAGCCGCCAGGCGGGGCTGTCCACCACCGCGGCCGTGGCGCTGTGCACCGCCACGCCTTGCGGCCCGCGCCCCCAGGCGGTGCCACGCGCGACCAGGTCGAAACAGATCAGGCCCTTGTAGCCCAGCACCACGCCGACCTTGCCGGCGGCATCCTGCGCCACGCGCGGGCCATAGAGCGCGGTGGCCTTGCGCAGGTCGGGCAGGCGCGCCTCGACAAGGGCCGGGAAGTTGGGGCTGCCGAGGATTTCCGCGCCCTCGATGAGGAAGACGAGGTTCACCGGCAGCCGGCCGGCAACCGCGCGGATGGCGGCCACGGCGTTGCAGAACGCTTGAAGCGGCGCCTTGGCTGCCGCCCCGCGGCCCATCACCACGCGCGGATAGCCGCCGAACGGCTTTCCCGCGCCGCTGAACGGGTCGTCGGTCCAGGCTTCCGTGCCCACGGGCCGCACGTCGTAGTGGCTGTAGATCAGCAGGGTTTCGGCAGCACCCTCGTCGATGCGGCCGAACACGCCGGGGAAGCCGTCGCCCACGTCGATCACCGCCGCGTCGGCACAGCCGCACAGGCGCAGGCTCTCGGCCATGAAGGCAGCGCCCTCGGGTATGGCGCGGCGTTCTGGGCTGATGCTGGGGATGCGCACGAAGTCCTGGATGCGGGCAAGGCCGCTTTCGGCTTGCGCGCGCAGATGAGCGTGGATGGGGGCGAGCGGGTTCATGGCGGCAGCATAGCCACGATGCAGTGGCGCTGCCCGCATGATGATGATATTCCTATGATTGTCAGGGGATGGAATTTGTCGAAAACGACCATCGTCACCGCCCGGCCCGCGCATCCTGCCTAAACTTTAGGCACGCCCGCGCCACCACCGGGCGCATCCCTGCACACGATCAACCGTTCGCCGCCCCGTCGGCCGGTTGGCACGCAACTTGGAGAGGAAGGTCCCGACCGGCCATCGAAGGCCGGCCAACGCGCGACCATCCGGGATCGGGCGAACGGCAAGAGGACAGGCATGAAACTGATCATGGCCATCATCAAGCCCTTCAAACTCGATGACGTGCGCGAGGCGCTGACGCCGTTGGGCGTGCAGGGCCTCACCGTCAGCGAGGTGAAGGGCTTCGGCCGCCAGAAGGGCCAGACGGAAATCTACCGTGGCGCCGAGTACCACGTGAACTTCCTGCCCAAGGTGAAGATCGAGGTGGTGGTCGCCGCCGACATGGCCGATGCGGTGATCGAGGCGATCGCCAAGGCAGCGCACACCGGCAAGATCGGCGACGGCAAGATCTTCGTCATCGACATCGAACGCGCCATCCGCATCCGCACCGGCGAAACCGACACCGCCGCCATCTGACATGCGAACCCAGGAACTTTTGACGATGACGCGATCCTTTCGCTTCGGCGCTGCCTCGGTGGGCCTGGCGGCTGCCCTGGCGGCTTCCCCGGCCCTGGCCCAGGACGCCAAGATCGATACCGGCGATACCGCCTGGATGATGACCAGCACGGTGATCGTGCTGCTGATGACCATCCCCGGCCTAGCGCTGTTCTACGCCGGCATGGTGCGCAAGAAGAACGTGCTGGCCACCATGATGCAGAGTTTCACCGCCGCCGCCCTGATCGCGGTGACCTGGATGGTTGCCGGCTACTCCTTCGCCTTCGGCGAGGGCGGGGCCTATTTCGGCGACTTCAGCAAACTGCTGCTTTCCGGCATCGGCACCAACTGGGACAAGCCGTTCACGCTGGGGTCGGGCGACGGCGCACTGGCGCTGACCATTCCGGAAACCGTGTTCGTCATGTTCCAGATGACGTTCGCGATCATCACGCCGGCACTGATCGCCGGTGCCTTCGCCGACCGCATGAAGTTCAGCGCGCTGATGCTGTTCCTGGTGCTGTGGTCGCTGCTGGTCTATGCGCCGGTGGCGCACTGGGTGTGGCACCCCAATGGCTGGCTGTTCGCCCTGGGCGCGGCCGACTTCGCCGGCGGTACCGTGGTGCATATCAACGCCGGCATCGCCGGCCTGGTCTGCGCCATCTTCATCGGCAAGCGCCTGGGCTACGGCACCGACAACATGGCGCCGTACAACCTTGCTTTCGCGGTGATCGGCGCCAGCCTGCTGTGGGTGGGCTGGTTCGGCTTCAATGCCGGCTCGGCCGGGGCCGCCGGCGGGCGGGCCGGCATGGCGATGCTGGTGACCCAGCTCGGCGCTGCCGCCGCGACGCTGGGCTGGCTGCTCGCCGAATGGATCACCAAGGGCAAGCCCAGCGTGCTGGGTGCGATCTCCGGTGCCGTTGCCGGCCTGGTCGCGATCACGCCGGCCAGCGGCTTCGTCCTGCCGATCCCGGCGCTGATCATCGGCGCGGTTGCTGGCGTGGTCTGCTTCTGGGGCGCCACCAGCCTGAAGCACATGCTGGGCTACGACGACAGCCTGGACGCGTTCGGCGTGCACGGCATCGGCGGTATCATCGGCGCGCTGCTGACCGGCTTCTTCGCCTATGGCCCGCTCAGCGCCACGCCATCCGCGCCCGAAGGCGTGGTGGGCGGCATGGAGCTGTTCATCAAGCAGTGCATCGCGGTCGGCGCCACGGTGGTGTTCTGCGCCGTCGGCACGCTGATCATCCTGACGGTCGTCAAGGTCGTCTGCGGCGGCCTGCGCGTGGCCGAGGAGGAGGAGCGCGAGGGCCTCGACGTGGTGCTGCACGGCGAACGGCTGGGATAGTCCGGCCCGCCCGATCCGGAAGGGGCCGGTCCCGCGTGGGGCCGGCTCTTTTCGTTTGGCGATTCCGCCCGGCCTGGTTTCCGTGTAGAGTTGCGATGGCGGATGAGGCCGCCGCGGCAAAGGGTTGGACTCCATGGCGGTTCTGGCGGGCAGGGACAGCGGGCGAAAGTGGCTGCCGCCCGGCTTCCGGGAAGCTGTCGCCCGCCGCCTGGGCGAGATCGGCGGGCTTTGCCTGTCGCTGGCGGGGCTGGCCATGCTGCTGGCGTTGGCGGCCTACAACCCCGGCGATCCGTCGCTGAACACCGCGTCGCCGGCCAGTGCCCGCAACGTCGCCGGCCCGGCTGGGGCCGCCTTCGCCGATGCCATGCTTCAGGGCTTTGGCCTGGCGGCCGCGCTGCCGGCCATGTGCCTGCTGGCCTGGGCGTGGAAACTGGTCTCGCATCGGCCGATCGCGCCCGTGCCGCTGCGCCTGGCCGCGCTGCTGGCCGCCATGCCCTGCATGGCCGGCGCCCTGGCACCGCTGCCGGCGCCGCCGATCGCCCATCTGGGCGCGGGCCTTGGCGGGGTTGCCGGCCAGGTGGTGTGGTACCAGGCGGGCGGCTTGCTGGCCGCACTTGGCTTGGCCGAGACGCTGGCTGCCAGCATCGGCTTCGGTGTGCTGACCGCGGCAGGCCTTGGCCTCGCGCACCTCGCGCTGGCATTGACCGGCCGGTCGTGGCGGCGGGCCAGCCGGGTGGCGGTTGCCGGCGCCGCCGCTTCGGGCCAGGCCTTTGCCGCCAGCGCCCGTGCGGCGGAATCGGCGCGGTCGTACGTGGGCGTGCTGCTTGGGCGGATGCGTGGGGCGGAGGCGCCTGTCCCTTCCGCCCCTGTGCAGGTGGCGCCGGAACCGGCCACGCACGTCGAGGCGCCTGCACCATCGGTGGCGCCGCGGGCGCCGCCGGTTGCCCGGCCGAAGCCGCGCCCGACGCCCGCGCACCAGGATGAACTCGGCCTTGCCGGCTGGCATTTCCCGCCGATCGGCCTGCTGGCTCCGCCGCCGGCGCGCGCGAGCTCGGGCCCCAGCCAGGAGGCGCTGGAGAACAATGCCCGCCTGCTGGAATCCGTGCTGGAGGATTTCGGCGTGCGCGGCCAGATCACCCAGATCAGGCCCGGCCCGGTCGTAACGCTTTACGAACTCGAACCCGCGCCTGGCACCAAGACCGCGCGTGTGATCGGCCTGGCCGACGATCTGGCGCGCAGCATGGCGGCGATCAGCGTGCGCGTGGCCACCGTACCCGGGCGCAACGTGATCGGCATCGAACTGCCCAACGCGAAGCGCGAAACGGTGTTCCTTTCCGAACTGCTCACCGATGTCGCCTTCACCCGCGCCGCCGGCCGGCTGAACCTGGCGCTAGGCAAGGACATCGGCGGCCAGCCGGCGGTGGTCGATCTCGCCCGCATGCCGCACCTGCTGATCGCCGGCACCACCGGCAGCGGCAAGTCGGTGGCGATCAACACCATGATCCTGTCGCTGCTGTATCGGCTTTCGCCCGACGAATGCCGCCTGATCATGATCGACCCGAAAATGCTGGAACTGTCGGTGTACGACGGCATCCCGCACCTGCTGTGCCCGGTGGTCACCGAACCCAGCAAGGCGATCGTGGCGCTGAAATGGGCAGTGAAGGAGATGGAGCGCCGCTATCGCGCGATGAGTCAGCTCGGCGTGCGCAACATCTCCGGCTACAACGCGCGCGTCGCCGAGGCGGCCGAGAAAGGCGAGCAGCTCACCCGCCGCGTGCAGACCGGCTTCGATGCCGAAACCGGCAAGCCGATGTTCGAGGATCAGCCGCTGCCGCTGGATGCGCTGCCGATGATCGTGGTGGTGGTGGACGAGATGGCCGACCTGATGCTGGTCGCCGGCAAGGATATCGAGGCCGCGGTGCAGCGCTTGGCGCAGATGGCGCGCGCCGCCGGCATCCACATCCTGATGGCCACGCAGCGCCCGTCGGTCGATGTCATCACCGGCACGATCAAGGCCAACTTCCCCACGCGCATCAGTTTCCAGGTCACCAGCAAGATCGACAGCCGCACCATTCTGGGCGAGCAGGGGGCCGAGCAGCTCCTTGGCCAGGGCGACATGCTGTACATGGCTGGCGGCGGGCGCATCACCCGCGTGCACGGCCCCTTCGTTTCCGACGCTGAGGTCGAGAAGGTGGTGGCCCACCTGCGCGCGCAAGGCGAACCCGACTACATCGACGACGTCACCGAGGACGACGACGGCATTCCGCCGGAATACGCCGAGATGGCGAACGGCATCCTGGGCGGCAACACCGACGGCGAGAAGCACCTCTATGATCAGGCGGTGGCGCTGGTGCTGCGGGAGGGCAAGGCGAGCACCTCGTTCCTGCAGCGTCATCTCCAGCTCGGCTACAACCGCGCCGCCCGGCTGATCGACCAGATGGAGAAGGAAGGCATCGTCAGCGCTGCGAACCACGTCGGCAAGCGCGAGGTGCTGGGGAGGAGGGGCGGGGAGTAGCGGGGCGAGCCCGAAGCACCAAGCTTGCTCCCGAGGCGACGATAACTCCCTGCCGGACTGCGCACCAGGTCAGCGAATCCCGCCCACTTTCGAAATGAAGAAGCCATAACTGTCGGCGTTCATCAGTGCCTTGGCCTTGTCGTTGAACGGACCATCAGGATCGCTGCCGTCCGGCTTGAAGTAGCAATAGTCGATGGTGCCGGCGTATTTGTGCGTTGCCTCATGCAGCAGCGTGACCGCGCCCTGCCAGTCGAGCAGTTTGCCTTCGTCAATCCGGATGGCGCCGCGGCGGAACACCTCGCCGTCGTCCATTCGGGCGACCTGGGTATGGTACGGCTTGGTCGAGACTGCCGTCTTGCGCGAAACGGCACCACCGACGTCCCCGTTGTCCTTTCCGACCAGCGCGCCAGTCTTGATTGTCACGTCGCCGCTGAGGCCGGTCCGGGTCTTGGCAACCACGGTCTGGATCGTCGCCAGGTCCTCAGGTGCGATCCGTGACAGGCCGGTCAGGAAATACTTGTGCAGCAACCTGAACGTCGAGGGGAAGAACTCCTTCTCCCGAAGCGCGCAGTCGGTGCGCTCAAGGGCGGTCCTCGCGCGCTCGAGCGTAATGCCGGTGAGTTTCGACAACAGATCAAAGTCGTTCTCGACCTTGACCATGACCGTCATCCTGCCGCCACCCGCAACCGATCGCGCAGCGTGTCCGAACGCGCTGAACCTGCTCATGGCAGGTCACCTCCCCCTGTTCCGGCAACGTATTAAGCAAGCGAACGCGAGATGGTAAAACATGCGATCGCATGCGGTCGCGATCGTAGCCGGACACCCGCATTTGACAAGGCTGCCCCGCATGCTGGCACGGCAGTTGTCGGCACGCTTGGCCGCCGACGTGTCTCTGCCTCGTCAACCACTGCATCGACCATGCCGGCCGGCACGGCACCGAACGACTCTCGAAACTGCCGGCAGGGTTCCCGCGTCCACGCGGTATCGACGCCCAGCGCACGATTGCGGCGCGGGTCAGCAAGGTGTCGTTCGAGCTCGTGCCGGCGGTGATGTGGGGCCAGCTGGCGCAGGTCATCCAATAGAAGTATTTGCCTGGTCGCGACTTCCGAGCCGGCAGGCCACTCAACCTGCCTCGGAATCGCTCTACACGCTCAGATCAAGCAAACTCCCGCGCGGCGCGTTGGGGGTTGGCGTGAACGGCAGCGTCGGCGCGCCGGGCGGCTGTGGCTTAACCGGCGCGGCACCCGCCTGCGGCTGCGTGGGCGAGAAACGGGCCTCGCGCGCGGCACTCGCCAGCTGGGTGCCGAAGGCTGAAAGGGAGGACAGCGCAATCACGCGGGAGACCCTGACCGACATGGCTTAAGGATGCGTAAACGCGGGACGAAATTCCAGCCCCGCGTATGTGTGTGCGTCGTGTTACCCCCTCCCTGTCCCTCCCCCGCTGGCGCGGGAGAGGGGACGGCACGGCACCATCCGTGATCGGTCCCCTCTCCCGCGCCAGCGGGGGAGGGACAGGGAGGGGGTGTGCGCAACCCTACCCCCAAGGCCCCTTCGCCGGCGCCGCCGCCTCCCAGGGCGATGCCGCCGGCAGCGCATCCCCGGCCGGCGCCAGCACCGCGATCGGGCCAGGATCGCGCCCGCCGGCGTGCTGCACCAGCGCCTCGATGCGCTTGCCGATCGGCGGGTGCGTCGCCAGCAGATAGCCGCCCTTGGAATTCTTCTGGTCGTCCAGGAACATCGCGCGCACCTGGTCCGGCACCTCCGGCAGCAGCGACCGGCCTTCGATCTTGCGCAGCGCCGAGATCATCGCATCGGGGTTCTTGGTGAGCTCCACCGCCCCCGCGTCCGCCAGGTATTCGCGGTTGCGCGACAGCGCGAAGCGCAGCGCGATCGCCAGCGCCCAGACCAGCAGGATCAGCACGATCGCCACGATCGCCAGCGCGCCGCCACCCCCTCCGCCCGAGCGCGAGCGTGACGAGGATCGCCTGCTGATCCGGCCGAACCGCATGGAGCGCAGAAAGATTTCCGGGATCAGGCTCAGAATGCCGGCGAACACGGCGGCCACCACCGCCAGCCGCGCATCGCCGTTGCGGATGTGCGTGAGCTCATGCGCCAGCACGGCTTCCAGTTCCGCGTCATCAAGGTTGCGCATCAGCCCGCGCGTCACCGTCACCGCGTAGCGCTCACGCGTGAGGCCACTGGCGAAGGCGTTCATCGCGTCGGTCTCGATGATCCGCAAGCTCGGCATGGTGAAGCCGCGGCTGATGCACAGATTCTCCAGCAGGTTCCAAAGCTTTGGCTCGGCCGCGCGCGTCGTGGGCTTGGCGCCGGTGACAAGGTCGATGATCTTCTGGTGGGCGAACCAGGCGATGGCGAACCAGACGGCCGAGATGACGATCGCCACCAGCGTCGCGTGCGGCAGGGCACTCAGGCTGCGGCGCACGCCGATGGCGAAGCTCGGCGCCTGGTCGGCGACGAACAGCGCAGTGACGGCGAAACTCAGTATTACCAGCAGCACGGGAAAGCCGGCCAGCAGCAGCACGGTCTTGACCGCGTTGTTCCACTGCCAGGTCTTCAGCCCGACCGCCTGCACGGCGCGGCACCTCGGCGGCTAGAACTTCACGGCAGGCACCTGCTGCACGGCGACCCGCTCGGGTTCGGGCAGTTCAAAGAAGCCCGAGGCCTTGAAGCCCAGGCTGCCTGCGAAGAACACCGCCGGGATCGACTGGATCGCCGTGTTGTACTCGCCGACCGCATTGTTGAAGAAGCGGCGGGCGGCGGCGATCTTGTTCTCGATGTCAGACAGCTCGCCCTGCAGCGAAAGGAAATTCTGGTTGGCCTTCAGGTCGGGGTAGGCCTCGCTCAGCGCGAATAGCCGCCCCAGCGCGCCGGAAAGCGCGCCCTCGGCCGCCGCCGCCGCGGCCGGCCCCTGCGCGCTGACGGCGGCGTTGCGCGCCTGGATCACGGCATCCAGCGTGCCCCGCTCGTGCGCGGCATAGCCCTTCACGGTCTCGACCAGGTTGGGCACCAAGTCATGGCGCAGTTTCAGCTGCACATCCACGTCCGACCAAGCCTGACCGGTGCCCTGCCGCAGCGCGACCAGGCGGTTGTAGACGACGATCAGGTAGAGAACGAGGGCGACGACGACGCCCAGGATCACCCATTCCATGCGGGTACCCCCCTTTGGCTGTTGCTCCGACCCTACAGGGTCAGGCCGGCAGCGTCACGGTCGCGACCAAGCCTTGCGGCTGCCGGTTGGCCAGCCGCACGTCGCCGCCATGCGCGCGCAGGATGTTGCGTGCGATCGGCAGCCCCAGGCCCATGCCGCCGGTTTCGCGCGAGCGCGATGGATCGAGCCGGTGGAACGGCTGGAACACGCGCTCGAGCTCGGAATCCGGAATGCCGGGGCCGGAATCCTCGATGAGGATCTTCGCACTTCCAGGCTCGGCCAGCAGCCGGACGCGGCAGGCGCCGGCATGCGCAAGCGCGTTGCCGATCAGGTTGGTCACCGCGCGTTTCAGCGCGACCGCGCGGGCGGGGAGCGCAAGGTGCGCGGGCGCCTCGACCTGCACCAGCTCGGCGCCCGCCACGTCGTTCGCCTCGTCGGCCACGGTGCGCAGCAGGGCGGCCAGATCGAGCGGCGCGGGCGTTTCCGCCGTCGCCTCATCGCGGGTGAAGGCCAGCGTGGCGGCCACCATCCGCTCCATCTCGTCCAGGTCCGCCAGCATCTTTGCGCGCAGTTCAGAATCCTCGACGAACTCGGCGCGCAGCTTCATCCGCGTGATCGGCGTGCGCAGGTCGTGGCTGATCGCCGCCAGCATGGTGGTGCGGTCGGCGACGAACTTCCTGATCCGCTCGGCCATGGTGTTGAAGGCGGAAGCGGCCTTGCGCACCTCGGTGGGTCCGTCCTCGGGCAGCGGCGGCGCGTTCACGTCGCGGCCAAGGCGCTCGGCGGCCTGCGCCAGCGTGGTCACGGGCTGCGTCAGCCGCCGCACCGCCCAGAACGACAGCAGGGCGACCGCCAGGCTCATCACGCCGAACGACGCAAGGAACGTGGGGCTGTGCCAGAAGCGGGGCCGCGGCGGACGGGTGATGATGTTCAGCCAGGTGCCGTCGAACAGCCGTAGCGCCAGCATCACCCCGCCCGGCGGATCGGTGCCGCTGGTCAGCGTCTCGCGCGGGCGCAGCAGCGGCGGACCGCGCATCAGCGGCGACGGCCCGGCGCCGGCAATCCGCGCCATGAAGGGTGGCGGCGGGGTGGCGCTGGTGCGCGGCTGATCGTCCAGGCTTGCGCTCATGCCGGAGGGGAAGTCGAACTCGCGCAGCACCTGGGCACGGCCGCCGGGCGGGGTGGTGGCCACGGCCCGCCACAGCTGAACCACGCGGTCGACCTGCTCGCGCGACTGATGCAGGCGCAGCGCCTCGACACGATCCAGCCCGTGGATGGCAAGGCCCACGAGCTGTGCGATCAACAGCCCCAGCAGCAGCACCAGGAAGGTACGGCCGGCCAGGGTGGATGGCCAAAGCCGCGTCATCACGCGCCGATCCGTTCGACCGGAACCGAGAACACGTATCCGCCGCCGCGCACGGTCTTGATGATGTCGGGCGCCTTGCCGTCGTCCTCGAGCTTGCGGCGCAGGCGCGACACGGCGACATCGACGGCGCGATCAAACGGGCCGGTGGCGCGACCGTGCACCAGGTCAAGCAGGACGTCGCGCGTCAGCACGCGGCCGGGCCGTTCCAGCATCACGTGCAGCAGTTCGTACTCGTTGCCGGTCAGTGCTACCTCGATGCCGGCGGGATCGAGCAGCCGGCGGCGCGCGGTTTCCAGCCGCCAGCCGGCGAAACTGAAGCCGCTGGCAGGCGGCATCGCCGGGCCGGCGCTTTCCGCCCGGCGCAGCACGGCGCGGATGCGCGCCAGCAGCTCGCGCGGGTTGAAGGGCTTCGGCAGGTAATCGTCGGCGCCCAGTTCCAGCCCGACGATGCGGTCGGTCTCCTCGCCCATCGCGGTCAGCATCACCACCGGCGTCGCCCCCCGCCCACGCACCCAGCGCAGCAGCGCCAGGCCATCCTCGCCCGGCAGCATCAGGTCCAGCACGACCAGGGCATAGCGCGCCTCGTCGAAATCCCGCTTCATCTCGCGGCCGTCGCGCGCGGTGGAAACGCGCATGCCGTGACCGCGCAAGAACCGGGCCAGCAGGTCGCGGATTTCGCGGTCGTCGTCCACCACCAGGATGTGCGGGTCGCGATCCATGGCCCGACACTAATCCCGGCGGTCGTGGCGCGGGAGAGCCGGCCACATTTCGCAACACTTCGTCGCTGCTTCGGAGATACGCGGGCAACGTGGGGCCGCAATCATGCCGGCGCGTTCAAGATGAACCGCATGAGGAGAACGAGAGCATGACCCGCTTCTGCCGCAAGGCCGCCCTGGCGGCGGCTGCCGCCGCCGTGATGGGTGCCGCCGCGCCGTCGCTGGCCCAGCCCGCGCCGCCGGCCGGTCCGCCGGCGGCCAGTGACTCCGCTGCCCCGCAACCGGGGCCGGGGATGGGACCGCCGCCCTGGGCGCGCGGCGGCCGCCACGAGCTTCATGGTCCCCGTTTCGGTGGCCCGATGGGTCCGCGCGGGCCGCTGACCGGCCTGATCATGCCGCGCGAGGACAAGCAGCTGACCGCCGACGAAGCGGTGAGGATCGCCGAGGGCTTCCTGCTTTGGATGGGCGAGCGTGACTGGAAGATCGCCAACGCCACCCAGCAGGACGACCGCATCCGCTTCGACCTGACCACGAAGGATGGCAGCCGCATCGCCACCTTCACCATGGACCGCAAGACCGGCCGGGTGCAGCGCGTAGGCTGAAGCGGCACCGCTTGACGCGGCGCGCTCCGGCTGGCGCAGTCGGCTTCGATGGAAGCCGTCCCGCCCGCCGAACGCGCCGCGTTGCGCCGCCTCTACCGCCTTGACCCCCGTCTGGCCGCCATCGAGCGGGCGGCGGGAACGCTGCACTGGCGCATCCGCCCGCCGGGCTTCGCCACGCTGCTGTCGGCGATCGTGGGCCAGCAGATCAGCAACAGCGCAGCCAACGCCATCCGCGCCCGGCTGGAGGCGGCAATGCCCTGCGGTACGCCGGCCGGGCTGATGCGGCTTTCGGAAACCGACCTGCGCGCGGTCGGCTTCTCCGGCCAGAAGATCCGCTATGCCCGCGGCCTGGCCGAGGCCTGCGCGTCCGGCGTGCTCGATCCCACGGCGATCGCGGCGATGGACGACGAATCGGCGATCGCGGCGATCAGCGCGCTGAACGGCTTCGGCCGCTGGTCGGCCGAGGTCTATCTGCTGTTCGCGCATGCCCGTCGCGACGTTTTCCCGGCGGCCGACCTGGCGCTGGGCTCGGCCGCGGCACACCTGCTCGCGCTGTCTGATCGGCCGAAGGAGAAGCAGCTGCGTGCGCTCGCCGAACCCTGGGCGCCCTATCGCGGCCTGGCCGCGCGGCTGCTGTGGCACCATTGGCGGCACGTGACCAGCCGCCCGGCGGACGCCGCCTGACGAACCATGCTGTCGAAGGGGGGCACCGCCCCGCCTTCAGCCCTTCCTTAACCCCGGCCGATGCACGATCGCATGCATCCATGGCCGATCCCCATGCCCTGCCGTTCGCGGTGAAGGATTTCCAGCCGGCGAGTTTCGCCGAACGGGGGGCGCACGTGCCCTTCACCTCGCCCATGCTGGCGCATGCGCGGCTGCGCATCGGCCCGCGCGGGGCGCGCGAACTGGTGATCCGCAACCAGGGCAGCGGCGAGGGATTCTATGTCGGTGCCTGGCACCGCATGATCGACAGCGCCCGGCTTTCGGTGCACGACCGGCTGCTCTATCGCCGCATCGAGGCCGCCAACGCCACCCTGCCGCTGGAAATTCGCCGCGTTGCCCGCGAGGTGGCGCTGGAAGGATATGCCGGCCGCCCGGCCCGCGCCGCCGCCGCCGCCGCATTGGATGCCGAGGCAGCCGTAGCCGCCCGCATCCGCGACAGG
>Ga0224723_1000431_pt1 | contig 28669 bp, 30 predicted proteins | sample Balambano_FR2_Me_FD_161647 | JGI IMG/M metagenome (GOLD analysis project Ga0224723, IMG submission 161647) | Freshwater sediment microbial communities from Lake Towuti, South Sulawesi, Indonesia - Balambano_FR2_MetaG | ecosystem: Environmental > Aquatic > Freshwater > Lake > Sediment | place... | reverse complement strand
CTATAAAAAGTTAGCCACTTTTAGCTTAATCTCCAATTCTCCAATTCTCCAATCTCTAATTCTCTAGTCTCTAATTATCTTAATGTTGATTTCAAAAACTCCACCGTCCGATCCCATGCCAACTGCGCGGCAGCGGAATCATATTCAGGGCGGTCAGACTCGAAGAACCAATGAGCAACTCTAGGGTAGATGTGAAGCGTCGCGTCCACACCTGCTTTTTTAAATTCTGCAAATGTATTATCCACAAATTCGTTTGGTTCCCATTCATCATTATCACTGTAATGCCCCATTACTTTTGAAGTGACCTTTCCATAATCAACACCTTCGTTGCCATAAAAAAGAACGGTTGCACCAATTTCATCAGGCATGTTGGATGCAAGCACCAATGCCCAAGCACCACCCATTGAAAAACCTACCACACCAATTTTATTTTTGACCTTTTCACGCAAATAATCTTTTGCCGCCATCACTGTTGCACCAACAAGTTCGCCATTACTTTTTTCCATCAAGGCTTTGGCTTCGTCAATCGTTTGTGCAACTTCACCATTTCGTAAATCGGGTGCGAGCACTGTAAAACCTTCATTGGCAAGTTTGTCACAAAATTCTTTGAAGAACGGTTTGAGTCCCCACCACGCATGTAAAACCAAAACACCTGCACCACCACCATTCGCAAAATATGCATTTGCAGATTTATCATTTATTTGTAATTGGATATTCAAGGCATTCTCCTTTTTGATATTGTATCAGAAAAAATGTTCTAGTTTTACTTTCATATTTTCCTTTCGTCTTTGATAAAATGGATAAAAAAATGAAAGATAACCACATGACAGAATACACCTCACTTGAAAAAATTCGTTTACAAAAATTAGAAGAATTGCGTGCCGAAGGGGTTGAGCCGTATCCAACGCGGGCAAAACGCACGCACACCAGCAAGCAAGCCATTGCTGAATTTGAAGCCGATGAGACAAAGGAAGTGAAAGCAACACTCGCAGGCAGAATTCGTTCGATGCGTGCTGGCGGAAAAATCACGTTTGCTCATATTGAAGATGGTGATGGCAAAGTGCAATTATTTTTGCGTGTGAATGAATTAAATGACAAACTTGCATTCTTCAATAAACTTTTTGATTTAGGTGATTTCATTGAAGCGACTGGAATCATGTTCCGCACCAAAAGTGGGGAAGTGACGCTGCATGTACATGACTTCAAACTGCTTGCCAAAGCGGTGACTCCTCTGCCAGCCGACAAAGATGTGACTCTGGATGATGGCACTGTCGTCAGACATGCTACGTTAGAAGACCCAGAACTGCGTGCTAGACAACGCTATGCAGATTTAGCAGTCAACCCAGAAGTGCGTGAGACATTTCGTAAACGTGCGAAAGTTGTCAAAGCATTGAGAGATTTTCTTGATAACAAAGGTTTTCTCGAAGTTGAGACTCCTATTTTGCAACCTCTCTATGGTGGTGCGGCGGCTCGTCCATTTACGACGCATCACAACGAACTTGAACAAGATATGTATTTGAGAATCTCGTTTGAGTTGTATCTCAAAAGATTATTAGTTGGTAATTTAGAAAAAGTGTATGAAATCGGTCGAGACTTTCGCAATGAAGGTGTTTCGTTCAAACATAACCCTGAATTTACCCAACTTGAATTTTATTGGGCATATGCAGATTATTTGCAAGTAATGGAATTGACCGAGCAAATGGTGGCTTATGCCGCCGAACAAGTGACTGGTTCTACAAAAGTCAAATTTGGTGAGCATGAGTTGGAATTCAAACCGCCATGGAAAAGAATCGAAATGCGTCAAGGCATTTTGGATGTCACAGGTGTAGATATTGCTGAACACAAAACGGCTGAGGAATTGATAAAGTCTATTAAACAGAAACAGCCAAAGGCAAATCCAGAAGCGAAATCTACTCGCGGAAAGTTAATTGATTTCCTCGTCAGCGAATTTTTGGAGCCAACGTTAATCCAGCCTACATTTTTATATAACTATCCGCGTGATATTTCTCCGTTAGCAAAATCAATTCCAAATGATTCCTTAACCGTCGAGCGTTTTGAAGGATATGTGGCAGGCTTTGAATTGTGCAATGCTTTCACAGAATTAAACGACCCGCTTGACCAAGAGCAACGCTTCATCGAAATGGGTCGTGACTATGAAGCCGATGATGAAGAAAAACATCCGCTCGATGAAGATTATTTGCGAGCCATGCGTTATGGTATGCCGCCGAATGGTGGCTTCGGCATGGGCGTTGATAGGCTCACGATGATTCTCACTGATAAACATTCCATTCGAGAAGTGTTGTTGTTCCCCGCTTTGCGAAAAGAAGAATAAATTCAAAATGGATTTTTCAACTTCAAAAGATTTTGCACTTCAACTTGACTCTGAAGACAAACTCGCTTCATATCGTGATTTATTTTTGATTCATGATCCCAACCTTATCTATCTTGACGGCAATTCGCTGGGCATTCTTCCAAAGTCTGCCCAGCAAAAAGCTAGAGAGGTTGTAGATGAACAATGGGGACAAGATTTAATCCGCGGATGGAATAAAGGTTGGTGGGAAGCACCACAAAGAGTCGGTGACAAAATTGGAACATTGATTGGTGCAGAAGCAGGTCAAGTATTGGTCAATGACACAGTTTCACTTAATTTATTCAAACTTGCCACCTCTGCATTGACTCTACAACCAAACAGAAAACGAATCATCACAGATACATTTAATTTCCCATCTGATTTATATATTCTGCAGGGGATTAAGAATTTGCTATCACCCTCACCCCTAACCCCTCTCCCAGAGGGAGAGGGGAATCGGTATGAGATTATTCGCATCGGTGCTAGTGACAATGACATCACACCGAATATCGCAGAATTTGAATCTGCTATCAATGAAAATACGGCACTTGTAACTTTATCTCATGTCGTTTTCAAAAGCGGATATATCTATGACATGAAACGCATCACCGAATTGGCACATGCAAAAGGAGCATTGGTTCTTTGGGATTTGAGTCATTCCGTTGGCTCTGTTCCTATTGAATTAGACAAATGCAACGCAGATTTTGCCATCGGCTGTACTTATAAATATCTCAATGGCGGACCTGGTGCGCCAGGATTTTTGTATGTCAACAAAAAGATTCAAAATAAACTTTCATCACCCATCTGGGGTTGGTGGGGACAAAAAAATCCTTTTGAATTTGGTTTAGATTACGAACCTGCTGATGGTGCACAAAGATTTTTAGTCGGTACACAACCTATGATTTCATTACTCACAATGGAAGCAGGGCTTGAACCAACTCTACAAGCAGGCATGGATGCGATTCGTGAAAAATCAATTTTGATGACAGATTATGCAATTTATTTAACAGAAAATGTTTTAGCAAGGTATGGCTTTACTGTTGGTTCACCGCTTGATTCAACTCGCAGAGGCTCTCACATTTCTATCCGCCATGAAGATGGATATAGAATTAGCAGAGCCTTGATTGAAGAAATGAACGTCATACCCGATTTCCGCGCACCAGATAATATTCGCTTAGGATTTGCTCCTTTGTATATTTCATTTGCAGAGGTTTGGGAAGGTTTTGATAGAATCAAAAGAGTGATGGAAGAGAAAAGATTTGATAAATATCCCAAACAGAAATTATTGGTAACTTAATATTTTCGTCATTGCGAGGAGGGTGTTTTTCCCGACGAAGCAATCTTATAACTTTGTTGCAGATTGCTTCGCCGCGAAGAACAAGTGCGCGGCTCGCAATGACGAAATAATGAGGAAAACATGGAACATAAACCCGACACAATAAAAATATCCACAAACTATAAAGAAGAAATTTCTGCCACTCATGCCGATTTGCATGTGACTGTCAAAGGCTCATCACTTGTCAGTGGGAATGAGGCGATGAAAAAAGCCAAAGAGGTGAATCAGCTTGTCGAAGCATTGACCAACTATAAAGTCAAAGAAGAGGCGATTAAATTGCACGGCGTTCATCTCGAAACAGAAAGCGGCGTTTTGTTGAAATCATCCAGTGCAATCTATCGTTTGAAAATTCGCTGTGAAGATTTGAATCAATTGGCTGGCATGTTGGATGTGATTTCATCTCAAAAAAATGCAACGCTTGAACGCATTGAATGGAAATACAGCGAAGATGAAACACGCAATAAAATGTTGAAGGTTGCGATTGAAAAAGCAAAAACAAAAGCGGAGCAGGTGGCTGGCTCGTTGAATGTCAAGTTGTTGGGCGTGTATGATTTTATTGAAAATATTTATGATGAAGAAACGCCAGTGTTTCAACCTCAAATGATGATGAAATCTCGTGCCGCTTCTGCGGATGCACCAAGTTTGGGAATGAATATTCAACATTCCAAGACGATTCATGTCAATGTAGAAATTTGGTATCGCGTTTCTGCTTTCTAATCATGTCATTGCGAGACGCGTTCTTGCTCTTTGCGGCGAAGCAATCTCCAACATAATCATAAGATTGCTTCGTCGTTTCACTCCTCGCAATGACATGAAATTCCCACTAGCACTTTTGTTCTATTTATGTTAAAATCCCTCTCTAATTTTTTAGAGAGGCAAAATGACTCCCACAATTTCTGTTCAACAATTGAGTAAGACCTATGAAGTGCCTGAGCGTGAAGGCGGGTTTAGCGCGGCTGTACGTAGTTTTTTCAAACGAAAGTATAAAGATGTAAAAGCAGTACAAGAAGTTAATTTTAATATTGAGCAAGGTGAGATTGTTGGCTTTTTGGGACCAAATGGTGCAGGTAAAACCACCACACTCAAAATGCTTTCGGGGTTATTGCATCCAACTTCTGGAGATGCAAACGTGCTTGGATTCACTCCGTGGGAATTGAAGACCGAATATTTACGGTCTATGACTCTTGTAATGGGTCAACGCAACCGTTTGTCTTGGGATATTCCCGCGGCAGATTCGTTTTTATTGAATCAAGCTATTTATCGAATCCCTGACGATGAATATAAAGAAACCTATAAAGAGTTAGATGAATTGCTTGAACTCGAACCTTTAATGAAAAAACCTGTTCGTAATCTTTCCTTAGGGGAAAGAATGAAATGTGAAATTGCAGTTGGGCTTTTGCATCGTCCGAAAGTTCTGTTTTTAGATGAACCCACTATCGGTTTGGATATTACAGGTCAGGCACGCATTCGCGAGTTTTTACAAGAATATAACAAACGAACAGGTGCGACCATTATTCTTACGAGTCATTACATGGCAGACGTAACTGCTTTGTGTGAACGCATCATCATCATTCATCATGGTCAACTCAAATATGATGGCGGAATCAATGACCTTTCTAAAAAGATTGCACCATTCAAGTTGATTGGTGTGCTGATGGAAAATGCTGACGCGCATGATTTGTCTAAATATGGCGAACAAGTTGAAAACATGGAAGACGTGGATAAGAAATTTATCCAAGTGAAGGCTGATGAAGTTACTCGCATCACATCCAGACTTCTAGCTGATTTGCCAGTCCGAGACATCACCATCGCCGACCCACCGATTGAAGATGTCATTGAGCAAGCGTTTAATGCATAGTATGTCATTGCGAGGAGGACTTTAGTCCGACGAAGCAATCTCCAACTTATAAGAGATTGCTTCGGGCAAAGAGCAAGAACGCCCTCGCAATGACATGAGGAGTAAATTATGTTTCTAATTTTCAAAAGACTTTGGCAAGTCAACTGGGCTGAGCAATGGCAATACCGCGCCAACTTGCTGATGTATTTGCTATATTGGTTGGTTTCGCCAATTATTTATCTCGCCGTGTGGACGAGCATTGCTATCGCAAATGGTGATGTGAATGGTTTTACTGCAAATGATTTTGTAACATATTACATGGTCTTGCTAATTTGTGACCAAGTGACCAGCAACATTGTGATTCATACATTCGGTTACAAAATTCAAGATGGTTCACTTTCTGGCGAACTCATCAGACCGATTCATCCCATGCTTACGAATGCCTTGGTCAATAATATTGCTTTCAAAATATTAACCATGATTGGTCTCATACCGATTTGGATTATTTTGTTTTTCTTATTCCAACCAGATTTCAGTAGCGTAACACTGACAGGCATTTTACTTTCCATCCCCGCCATGATGTTGGCATTTCTTATCGGCTACTTACAATCTGCCGCAATCACCGCTTTAGCATTTTGGACAACGCGTGTATATTCCATTCACGAATTTTATTTCGCATTGATTTTGTTGTTCTCAGGTCAATTCGTGCCACTTCCACTCATGCCACAAGTGATTCAAGATATTGCGCAATATCTACCATTTCAATTGATGTTGTACTATCCCATTCAATTAATTTTAGGCAACCTCACCACCCCACAAATTATTCAAGGCTATGTGATGACAGGCGTTTGGCTTGTTATTTCATGGCTTATCTTTAACTGGGTTTGGCGCAAGGGCGTGAAAAAATATTCAGCGGTTGGAGCCTAACATGCACTCACTTAAATTAATCTACGCCTTTCTCAAAATGAATATTCAAATGTCGTTGGCATATCGCGCTGATACAGTCGTAAATATTTTATTAAACTTAATGTGGCTCGGCTGGGAACTATTGAGTCTAAATATTATTTTTAGCAACACACAAACACTGGGTGGTTGGGGCATCGGCGAACTGATTGCATTGCTCGGCGTGTTTCGTCTCGTCAACACATTGATGATTGCACTCATCTGGCCCAACACCGAAAAATTCAATCAATCCATTCGCGATGGCTCCATGGATTACACCATCCTACAACCTGCCAATAGCATGTTCCTCGTCACATTTTCACGCATCACCGTTTGGAGATTTTGGGATTTAATTCTCGCCATCATTTTGATTGTGATTGGCATCAACATGTCTGGTGACTTAATCACTGCGCCTCAAATCCTAACCTTCATCCTGCTTGCCCTTTCAGGCATTATCGTCATTTACAGTTTGTGGATTGTCCTCATTGCGCTCACATTTTGGTTCACAAAGTTTGATAACAACGTCACCATCTTACAAGCTTTGCTAGACGCAGGTCGTTACCCAGCAACAGTTTATCCTGTCTGGTTACGAGTGATTGTCACATTCATTATCCCAATTGCAGTTGCAACCACAATTCCATTACAAGCCTTGCGTGGTGAATTGGCTTTCAATCAAGTATTGATTTTCTTTTTCATAGGCGTTGCAAGTTTTATCATCGCCTCTCGAGTTTGGAAAGCAGGTTTGAAGCGTTATAGCGGTGCAAGTAGTTAAGCAAATAAAACCCTCTCCCAAACGAGAGAGGGTAGGGTGAGGGCTATTTTCTTTCCAACACAATGGCAGATGAACCATCTTGTATTGTGAGTGTTAATTGACTTCTATTCAATTCAAAGTTTAAAGTCTGTTCAGATAAGGTGTTCAAGAAAACAGTTTCTTGATCCATTGTACCTTCACAGAACATCAAGGTAGAAAAGATTCCACTAAATGTCACTTGATTACCATTAAGTTTGTATTCTCCACCAAAAGAATTACAGCCTACATTCCCACCAACCTGATTGTCCACATCGAAGTTTATCGAAGTTTCCACATTTGGCAAAGCAGAAGTCGGGTTGGATGAATCGCCATAAGAAACTAAAGTCCATTCACCTTCAAATGAAACAGAACTACCTGAACAGGCAGAAAGTAAAACCACTAAAGCAATTAAAAGAAAGTATATTTTTTTCATAGTTGATTATCTCCGTTTTTTCTTAAACGAAGTTTGCTAGTAAAAAGTTCCCACAAATTGTAGGCCACGCTTGTAGCGTGACTTAGTTGTAAAAGTAGAGATTGCTTCGCCACCAAAAACCAAGAGCGATGGCTCGCAATGACATGTTAATTTTGATTAAACCCAACCCGATTGAATAACGTAATTCCTGCTGAAGCAGATACATTCAACGATTCAACTTTGTCGCTAATCGGAATGCGGACTTTCAAATTCGCGGCGTTTTCAACTTCAGGTGAACAACCATCTTTTTCGCTACCAAAGGCAATTAACAATCTTTGCGGCATAGATGAAATTTCACTGACTGTTTTTTCTGCATTCATGTCCATCACTAACAAAGTTTCATTATTCTTTTTGCAATAATCAAGAAAATCTTTGGTAGATGCTGTAATCATTGGCACAGAAAATAAATAACCTCTACTGGCACGAATCAAGCGGCGGTCGTATAAGTCAATCGGATCCATGTTGAGTAAAAGAATTCCACCAACTCCTAAAGCAAGTGAAGTTCTGGTAATGTTGCCGATGTTTCCTGAAATGCTCAAATCTTCTAAAACGACAATATCTTTGGTGATTGATTTCAATGCTTCTAAGCCAATCGATTTTGGAGTTTGGGCAATGGCAAAAACGCGCGAGAGTTTGTCATTTTCAAATAGTTTTTTAGAAGTCCTTGTTGCGACTTCATGAATCGGAATAGAGTTTGGAACTTTTAGCTTGAAATTTTCCGAAAGCCTATTTTCCCCTGCAAAATAAATAGACTCGATTTTTACTCCAGCCTTTAACGCTTCGAGGATATTTTCTTCATCGTCAATCAGAATTTTATTTAGTTCTTGTCTGCCAGAACGAGATAGTAATTTACGAATCGGTTGGGCAAGTGGATGATTAAGCGAGTCAATCATGTTTGGGTTGGAAGTTTCAGTCATACAAAAATAATATCCTCTTTCAAATGTCTGTCAAGTATATTTTGAAAGTTCTTCAGTTGTTGGCGGCTCAAAATATTTTCCCCAAAGATCTAAATCTTCTTTTGATACTTTGAATGTACCTGCTGGCAAATCTGAATTACGTTTTGAAAGCCTATTCCACAATTCTTCATTTTCCACATCTAAGTAATGTAACCGAACATTCACCCCAAGGGATTGTGCTTCTTTTCGATAATGTTCTCTTTCTTGTTGTGACCAAAATCCCCATTCCAAAATTACACTCAAGCCAGCTGATAATAGTTTTTTTGCTAGATTCCATTGAATAGCCTCAACGGGAGAACGTAACCTGTCTAGTTCGGGGATGTTGTTTGGGTCTAGTAAAATTTCTGCAATCCATTCATCTGGTGAAAGCCTTAATGCTTTTTGAGAAATTTCCAGTTGCTTCGCCAGTGTAGTTTTGCCTGAACCCGGTAAACCACAAATCAGAAAAAGTGTAGCCATTGTTTCATCATAATACTTTGAAATTGCTTGTGTCAAGAAAGATTGTATAATTCATTATTATTTCATGTCATTGCGAGCCGCGTTCTTTGCGGCGAGGCAATCTTATAATTAATTTGGGGATTGCTTCGGACGAAGAACAAGAGCGTCCTCGCAATGACATATTGTAAAGAGGTTTTATGACTGATAACTCTGCACTTAGCATGATTGATACAAATATTCCAATCAAAAATTTTGGGAAGCCTGTGATTCAAACAGGCTCCACCACACGCATGGATTTTGGTTCTACACCTTTGCCACCTGCTTGGATTAAAGAAGGAAACCCACTTGCAAGAAGCATTTCATTAGCAAGAGCCGAAGATAATAATTTATCTTGCGGGTTATGGGATTGTCAGGCAGGGAAGTTTACTTTCATCTATGGTTGTGATGAAATTGTGCATATTTTAGAAGGCGAAGTGATGATTGAAGAAAATGGTGCAACTTATACTCTCAAAGTGGGTGATGTTGCATTTTTTCCAGAGGGCTTAGAAACAGTTTGGACTGTGCCAAAATATGTTAAGAAGTTTGCAATTTTTCGGTCAGTGCGTGAGCCGTTGATTGATAAGATTTATATGCGTGTAAAGAAGTTGGTTAAGAAAGTAATTGGGAAGAAGTAATGATAGTACAGCAAGACATTGTACCCTTGTGGTATTTATCTTGCCTTTCATTGGCGATATAAATATCGCGGTACTTAAAACTTATGCAAATTATTTTTAGTGATGAAAATGTTTTAGTAGTTAATAAACCTGCTGGAATTTCGGTTTTGCCAGAGGGTTGGGATAAAGATGCAAATTATTTAGTTAAAGAATTAGAAACTCTTTATAAAAAAGTTTGGGTTGTACATAGAATAGATAAAATTACAAGTGGAATTATCGCCTTTGCTTTGAATGCTGAGACTCATCGTTCGTTGAATATTCAATTTGAGAAACATCAGGTGGAGAAAAAATATCATGCTATTTTGAATGGCTCGCCAAAATGGGATGAAAAGGTGACAAAATTTCCTTTGAGAGTGAATGTTGGGCATAAGCACCGAACGGTTGTGGATGATAGAAATGGTGTCAATGCTGAAACGAAATTTAAGGTTGAGGAACGGTATCAAGCATCCACGTTGATTGAGGCGATGCCGATGACGGGTAGAACGCATCAGATTCGAGTCCATGCGTACGCGCTGGGTCATCCACTTGTGGGGGATGTTTTGTATAGTGCGCCTGAATCAAAAATTATTCATCGCCCAGCCTTACATGCGCGCTCATTAATATTTACTCATCCTGCAACGGGTAATAAAGTATCATTTGAGGCAGACTATCCTGATGATTTTCGGGAAGCAGTAGAAACGTCCCGCAGGTTTTTGAGTAAGGCGTAATCATTTCATTTCAACCTGCGGGACGGTGAACAATAAAATTATGGTATATTTTTAATCAAGGAGTATAGCCATGAATGAGCGAATCCTAATTATCGAAGACGACCAAGCTATTTTGAAATTGTTGCAACGCGGTTTGGCTTATGAAGGTTACACAGTGGATACTGCTGTGGATGGACGCATGGGTTTGATTGCTGCGCGTGACCATACCCCTGACCTCGTGATTTTAGATTGGATGTTGCCGGGGATGGATGGTTTGGAAGTGTGCCATCGTTTGCGACAGGGTGGTTCGATTCCGATTTTGATGTTGACGGCGAAAGATACAGTGCAAGACCGCATTCAAGGGTTGGATGCTGGTGCTGATGATTACATGATTAAGCCGTTTAACTTAGATGAATTACTTGCGCGTGTGCGTGCTTTGTTACGCCGTACGCAACCAGAACGAATCCCTGTTTTGAAGTTTGCAGATTTATCTTTGGATACAGGCTCGCGCCAGGCGACTCGTGGCGAGCGTACAGTTGCTTTAACCGCCAAAGAATATGAATTGCTTGAATTATTTTTACGTCACCCGAAGCAGGTGTTGACTCGTGAAGTGATATTTGACCGTGTCTGGGGTTATGATTTTGGCGGTGAGAGTAATGTGTTAGAAGTGTATATTCGTTATTTACGCCAAAAATTAGAAGCAGAAAATGAAACTCGTTTGCTTCACACTGTGCGTGGTGTTGGGTATGTGTTGAGAGAAAATCCGTAGTTCAGTAATCAGTGGTCAGTAATCAGAAAATCGTAAATCTAAAATCGTAAATTGAATGCCTCTTCGCCTGCGCCTGACTTTGCTTTACTCAATATTTATGGGCGGAATTTTGCTCATCTTTGGCACGGCGGTTTATTTTGTCGTTAACTTCATATTGATTACGCAAGTTGATAATACACTTGCGAGCGTGGCGCGTGAATTGGTTCGGAGTACGAGTCTTAATCCAGTGGGGGAGTTAATTGTTAGAAGACCTCCACAGTTAAGTATGACAGCCAATGTTTATATTCAAGTTTGGAGTATTGATGGCGAAATGGTAGATGCTTCGCCGAGCATTGGTGAATTCAGTGAACCACTTGACCCTATCGGTTTGGCAAATGGTGAAACACTGTATCAAGATGCAACGTTTGAAGGCGTGCTTTTGCGTGTGTTGACAGTGCCAATGTCATTAGAAGGTCGCATGATTGGTACATTGCAAGTCGGTGCGAGTCTTGGATTAATAGAAGCAACCCGTACTGATTTAGTAAGAATTATGATTAGCATTGGTGTGATTGCCGTGCTATTGGCAGGTTTAGGTTCATGGGCGGTTTTGAAGCGGGCATTAACTCCGCTTGAAACCATTGCATACAGCGTTGACCAAATCAATAAGGCGGATGATTTATCTCGTCGTATTCCATATCGTGGCAGGCAAGATGATGAAGTGAGTTACTTAGTTGTTTCATTTAATCAAACCCTTGAAAGACTCGAGTCTTTGTTTAAATCTCAACAAAGATTTTTAGCAGATGTCAGCCATGAACTGCGTACACCATTAACCGTTATCAAAGGCAATATTGATTTAATGCGTCGCATTAAAATGACGGATGAGGATATCTTGAATGGCATGGATGATGAAGTGGGCAGACTCACCCGCTTGGTGGGTGGTTTGCTTATGCTTGTGCAGGCTGAATCTGGCAAACTGGCTTTAAGTTTTGCACCTGTTGAACTTGATTTGTTACTCACAGAAGTTTTTACAGAAGTGCGCGTGTTGGCGGGCAGTAAAGTGAAAGTGCATCTCAATGAAATTGATGAAGTGATTGTGCGTGGCGACCGTGACCGCTTGAAACAAGTTTTATTAAACTTGGTTGCCAATGCGATTCAATATACACCGACAGGTGGGGAAGTTTTTTTAAGTCTATCGAAAATAGCAAACCAAGGTCGCCTCATTGTTCGTGACACGGGACCTGGTATTCCAGCGGAAGATTTACCTCACATCTTCGACAGGTTTTATCGTGCTGAAAAATCACGCACGCGTTCAAAGGCAAGTGGGTTCGGGCTTGGGCTATCTATTGCCAAATGGATTATCGAGCAACATGGTGGGCAAATTAAAGTTGAATCAAAAGAAGGAGAAGGCACTACATTTGTGATTTGGTTAAATGTGTTGAAGTAGTTTGCAAGTTTGGTGATTGGAGATTCTTAAGGCCAAATGATGTTGTATCTTTCTTTAAGTTAACAATTACGAATTACGTTTTACGGTAATCCTAATCTCTTTGCGGCTTGACGACATAAACTGACTCCATAACTTGTGTACCATTCATTCAAAGCATTGCTTGATTCAACGCCACTGATTGCATCTTCATAAATAGGTACACCGAAATAAACATATCTTTTCGTCTGAGCAGACCATGTCCATTCGCCTCTATTAATGACACTAATTCCGCCGTTATAACCAGCCATTGCCAAACGCGGATTTCCATTCCCTGCAGTTAATGAACGAACTAAATAAGCAAGTCCGCGTGCGGCATTTGTTCCGGGGTCATACGGATTATCACTTGCATGAAAATGAAATGGCATCACTTGAAACAATCCCATTGCACCAGCAGATGATTTTGCACGCGGGTCGCCACAAGATTCGATTTGCATCACAGTGGCAACCAAGTTTGGGTCGAGTGAAGAAGCGGACGCCCACTTGACGATAGAGTCAGCCCAATACTGCACTTCTGGTCGAAAGATAGGTGAAATATTCCTCGAAGTGGAATCGGGCGTTGTCATATCAACAACGGAATTATTTTGCATTGAAATAGGTAGTGGATTGACAAAATTCCATGCAGCAGATGCAAGCAATAGGCTCATAAAAATTACAGCAAACGGGATGATTGTGAAGCCAGATAAACAACCGCTACCTTGATGATATGGGGTAGCGGTTGTTGGCTCATATTCTTTTGTTGTGCGAGCGCGGGGCATAGTTTATTCTCTTTTCTTGGTCTGTTCAGGACCGGGCTCGGAATGATTTTATTTAATTGGTCTTACTGGTCTAAAAGGTCTGACAGGTCTTATATGTTACGCATCGTAACGACGGTCTCCATTATCTGAATTGCGAGCATCATACGAAAGTGGGTGATAGGTTGGCTCAGGTGGAATGAATGAAGATTGTTGTGACGAAACAGGTTTTGGTGCTGGGCGGAATGAATTTGAATTCGCAGGGCGATTAATTTGTGAAGCCGGGCGAAGAATCGGTTGGTTGCTTGGTTGATTCACAGGGCGTTGATAAGATTGTGATTGATAACTTGGGCGGGGTTGCGGATTGCTGTTATATGATTGACGCGGTTGATACGATTGATGTGAAGCCGCCGTAGTAAACAAACGGTCACCAGCCAAAGAAATTGTACCGATAATCAAAACGCGAATCAGCCATACCATAGCGGCAACAAAAATGGGTACCCCTTGCGCCAAAGTTTGACCACTAATAGAAGTAGTACCTTGAATGCCACCATTGTTTGCAATGGCAACCGAAACACTCCACCAAATTAAAATTGCATTGAAGCCAGCCGCTAGCAACCATGCCCCAAAGAGATAATACACTTCGGCAGGTTCATCACGACCTTGTTCTGGCGTGAAAATGCGAGCAATGCCGGCAAAGTCAATGCCACAGAAAGCGATGGCGAGAATGGTTGCCCATTTGAATCCACCAAAACTTAATGTACCCAGCATATCTTCTAAAGCATGTTGCGTAGCACTGAAGTTGAAAATTTCAAATGCAATCAAAGCACCAATAATGATGCCACCGAAAGCGGCACCGCGATTGATTTCACGATTGTGGGCAATACTATTCCACAAACGGCGGATGCCATCCCCTAATGGATTACGACGATAATTAGACATTTCGACCTCCTTAGCCGAGTTAGCCAATTGATAGGAAAGAACAAGTGTTCTAAAATATAGAACAAAAGTTCTGTTTTGTCAAGAGGGGATTTTGCCTAATGGCTTGTCTATGACCAACCCTTTGCGCCCGCCAAAAATGATTTACCTGACATGACTTTCTTGCCCGCAGGTTGGACTTCTTCCAAAATGATTGAGCCATCTGCACATGTCACTGCGCCTCTTCCTTCGACGGTGTGCCTGTTTCCTGTTCCCCCAACTTTTTTCTCGCTGACGCTGACTCGCATCACCTTAAGTAAATTTCCATCCCACTCTAACCACGCTGAGGGCCAGGTATTCATAGCACGAACTCGTCTTTCAATTTCATATACTGAATGATTGAAATTTAATTTGCCATCTTCTTTTTTTAACATCGGAGCATAGGTTGCACCTTCATCTGGTTGTGGTTGTGGCGTAATGCTTCCGTCAAAAATTTGGGGAAGTGTTTCAATTAATAACTCTGCTCCAAGTGTAGATAATGTTTGAAAAACAGAACCAGCTGTATCGTCAGGGTTGAGGCGAATGGATTTTTTTGTGAGCATATCACCTGTATCTAATCCTATATCCATTTGCATAATTGTCACACCTGTTTCTTCATCCCCTGCCAGAATGGCGGCATTGATGGGTGCCGCGCCACGCCAACGTGGAAGCAGTGAAGCATGAATATTGATGCAACCAAATTTTGGTAAATCTAAAATTTCTTTTTTGAGAATTTGACCAAACGCGGCAACGACAATGACATCAGGATTCCACGTTTTTAATTGTTCAGTTGCTTCTTTTAATTTTTCAGGTTGAATGATTGGGAGATTTAATTCTTGAGCCAAAGTTTTCACAGGCGGTGACTTTAATTCGCGTCCGCGCCCAGAGGCTCTATCTGGCTGGGTGACAACACCGACAACTTGATAATGTTGATTAAGTAGGCGTAAAGATGGCAATGCAAAATCTGGTGAACCCATGAAGACAACACGTTTTGACATGCGCCGATTCTAGCACAGTACCATTGGGTGAAATTGGCTGGTTGCATGTTGGCGTGATTAGATGTAAAATATTTGAAATTCAAAATTATTTCTTTAGGAGAAAAAAATCATGTCTCAAGAAACACCTACTTCTGGTATCACACAAGACGATAAGTTATGGGCGATGCTTTCGTATCTTATCCCAATCATTGCTATCGTTGTCTTGTTTATGGAAGATAAAAAGAGCCGACCCTACGTGAAATTCAACGCAGTGCAATCTCTGGTTGCGGCTGTGCTTCTTTCAATCATTGCTACTGTCACTTGTGGTTTTGGCGGTATTTTAGGTTTGGTGTTCCTGTATTGGGCATTTCAAGCCTATCAAGGTCAAGATATCCGCATTCCATTCGTTACAGATTTCATTCGTAACCAAGGCTGGGCGTAGTTTTTTGATTACCAAAAAGACTCGCGCATTGCGCGAGTCTTTTTATTTAATTATGATAGACTTAATTTGTAAAAGGAGAAAACAATGAGTGAACAAATTCCGCAAACAAATCTTACCCCGCTTAGTCCAAGTGAAGAACGTCAATGGGCGATGATTGCTCATTTAGGCGTTTTGGTTAATTTATTTTCGGGTATTCTAGGTCCGCTTGTGCCTTTAATCATTTATATGATTTATAAAGACCGCTCGCGTTATGTTGCTTATCAATCTTTACAAGGTTTAATCTTTCAAATCATTTGGTGGGTTGGAGGCGGCGTGCTTACTGGTGTTGCATGGGCAATTACTGGAACATTAAGCACTGTATTAATCGGCTTACTTTGTATTCCTTTTGCTTGTATCATTAGCGCCATGCCTTTGGTCGCTTTGGGATATGGCGTATATGCTGGCATTCAAACCAATCAGGGTCAGGATTTCAAATACTGGCTGATTGGTGATTGGGTAAGAAGTACACTCACTGGATAAATAAAAATCGGAAGTCTGAAAGACTTCCGATTTTTTGATTCTACGGAATTGCGGGTGCAATATCAGAACCAAGTCTAATTTCAATATCCACTGTTTGGTTAGGGTCTGGGCTAAAGCGGATTTGGCGGTTGGAAAATCCAAATGTGGCTTGTAACCACTTAATTGTATATAGTTTTGGTCCGTACACAATCACAATCGTTTGGTTGTATGATTCAGGAGCAGAACCCATTTCAGTTACGGTCATACCATATTGCTGAAACAAAGCACCAGCACGTTGTTCAAGACCTGTAAACGTTCCATCTAAAATACGAACACGCGCTTCTTCTTCACGCATGAGAGTGGCAGGGTCGCCTTGTGCGAGTGGGCTGGTTGGACCAGTGGTCGTGAATATTTCATCGCGCAGAATGCGTATTTGGTCCATAATAGGCTTAAGTACACTAGCGTCTTGGCCGCCTAATGTTGTGTTATCGAAAACTGCCATGCCTTGCTGTGGGTCTATCACACCAGTTTTTATACTTTGAGGCGAAATATCTCTCCCAAGCACAGCCAATTGTAAAGCGTCTTCAAAAGTTAAGTTGGTTTTAATACCCGAACCAAAACGCTTGTATAACAAGGTAGAGCGTTGAATAAAAGTAGGAAAATTTTGCGGGTCAAAAATAATTTTTTGTAGCGCAAAGATAATTTCTTGCTGACGACGAGCACGGTCGGCATCCCCGCCAGAAGTTTTTCTATGGCGAGCATAAGCTAACACTCTCCAACCTTCGCATAATTCTCGATACCCCCCTGTGGTCAAAACAACTTTATCTGTACCAGGTCCAATAGGGTCAAGAACCATTCTCTCAGTTGGGTAAACTTCAATACAACCACCAATATCAATTAACTCGTCTACCATAACCGTAAAAACATTAAAATCTACTTGTACATAATAATCTACCGGAACACCTAGAAGTTGAGAGACCGTTTTCATCGCAAGTCCAGGTCCACCGCCGGGTAACTGGGCACCTTCTCCACTAGGGTATGCCGTATTGATACGACTATATCCAAAACCGGGAATGTTAACCCACAAATCGCGTGGAATAGATAACATACCAGCAGTTTTTGTGATGGGGTCTATCGTGAAAAGAATCATTGAGTCTGAACGTGGTGGACCGGTGTTTTCTTCCAAATCACGCGCATCCATACCAATAAACAAAATGTTGATGCGGCTAGCACCATCCCATGCAGGAGGTAAATTTGATTCAGGTACAATGATAGGAGTTGGGGGTAAGTTTGCGATTGGTGTGCCTTGCTCATTTACAGTAAACTCATCACCTGTAGATGTTTGTCCGCAATGGGCGGGCGCAATACCCGGTAAATCTGTAAACGACCAACACTGTATAAAATTGTTTATTACAATAGATAGGGTAACAGCTAAAGCCAGTGTTACACCCCAAAAAATAATTTGGCGTGGAGTTATTTTTATATTTTTCAAGAATTCTAATTGTTTCATTTTTTGTAAAACCTCAGGGGTTAATATATACCATATCTAACCCAAGTTTATCTAAGCCTTGCACTGCCCAGTATTGAATCACTGCTGATTCATGTTCGTTATTTAAGCATTTCATCATGGCAGGAATAGCGCGATGGTCTTTGATTTCAACCAATGCTCGAATTGCTAAAATACGCACATTTGTATTCGCTTCTTCCATGACCTTCAACAGGCTCGGCGTTGTGGGGCTTCCGATTTTCACCAAAGCATTGCTGGCTAAATTTGCTGTGAGTGTATCTTCATCATATAAGGTTTTGATTAATGCTTCGATGGCTTCCTCACTTGGGTGATTCATTATCGCTAACGCGGCAGCGGCACGAACTGAAGATGATGAGTCGTTGAGGAGTGGAATCAGATCTGACGTCTGGGTGTGAGGCGAAGCGGCAAGGGCACGCACTGCCCACCAACGTGTATCTTCATTTTGTGAGCGAGTCAATTCTAGTAATGGACCAATCGCCACATTTCCTAATTCAACAAGCGGAGTGATTGCTTTTTCGGCACGTGCATCATCTCCGCTGGTTAAATCAGCAAGGAGTTCTTTCATTCTATTATTTAGCGGGTGGCGGAACGGGAAGCGAATCTTGTGATGTTGAAATCCATTTATCGCCTTCGTCAATTAACATGACGGGGATATCATCTACGATGGGGTATTTGCGATTGCAATCTTGGCAGATGAGCCATGAATCTTTATAGAGTGTGAGGTTGCCATCTTTTTCGCGCACACAATTGGGGCAACGAAGTATTTCTAATAGTTCAGCACTGACCATTGTTTCTCCTTTTTCAGGCAGGGATTGTACCATTTTACATTTTTGATGTTTAACTACTGCCAAGGCATAAATTGGCTCTTCTGGCTTTTCGTTCTACATTTTCTGTGCCAGGTCCATATTGACAAATTGCCGCCCAGGGTTGATAGTGGGTTCTAAATTCATCGGTGAAATAAACTTGACCATTTTGCCAGACTGTGCGAACGACATGCACATCTGCCCCTTCGGCGGCGTAATCTACTTGTTCAATTTGATTAGAATCAAATTCTGGATTCTCTTCAAAAATTGGTTCAGGTGGAGATATTTCATTAACAGGACCTGATGTTTCCCATGTGACATTCCTTCCAGTAGATGTGGAATATATTTTCCAAGTAATGGTGCGTGCGCCGGGGTTGACGTATGTTTCCATTAACAGCCAATAGGGTGTGTCATTTTGGAATTTGAAATCTACGAGAGGAAAGAATACTGCGGCATCTAAGCCTGCTAACTCTGTATCCACTGAGCCACTGGCTGTCATTTCATAATATGAAACACGATAGGCATGTGGGTTTCTTTCTATTACAGGAAAGCCTGCAAAAAATACAGTGCGGAATAATGTGGTGCTGACTTGACACACACCACCGCCGACGCCTTTAATCGTCCTGCCACCGTAAATGATTAATGCTTCAGCAAAGCCATTTTCAAGGCTAATGTCACTAATGTAATCGCCCATTGAAAATATTTCACCAGGAGCAACTAACACACCATGAAAACTTTTTGCGGCGGCTTCAATATTTTGAATGCGAGAGCCACTCGAACCATAAAAATAAGTAGTATGTTCTGCCACAAGTTCAACAATCCCTAAATCTGTGCCAACGGCAGTATCTTGCACAGCAGGTGCTTCTTCGGCAACAGATAAGTTAACTGTATGTTCACCGCGTAGTAATGCTTCATTAATCATGACAATACTGGCTTCTACATCCATAATGCGCCCAATGGCAGAAGATGCAATTGGTTCAATGATGCGAGTCTCATCGTTGAAAACAAAGCGCGCATTTTGTGGATGTTGATCTACAAAGTTTTTTAAGTCGGTTAATGAGTCACGTAAAGAAGCGGGGTCTAAACCCACGCGCATTTCTGCCGCGCCGTTATTTTCAATCACACTAACTGCTAACATATTGGCTAAAACAGTAACGTCAAACGTCCATGGTCCGGGGTCGCCTGAACGAGCATTTGGAATGGTCACAATTAGAGGCGCACTTAAAATTCTTCGTGCCGCTTCTGCTTGAGATGAAACATCTAACAATTTTGGTGCAGTTTCTTGAATCACAAGTTGCACTTCACCATCACGAAATGATTGTAATTGCGCACCTAAATAAATTAAAGTAGCATCTAAATTTAATGCGCGCCCATACTGACCAGACTCCGCAATAACATTCGTACCTTCTAACCTTAGGCTTGCTTCGACAACCGATTGATTCACTTGTGTTGAAATATTTTGTAAATAATTATATGCAACGCGTTGGTCAAAAATAACAACTGGAGCTACATCTACACCTAAACCACCCGCACTAATTTGACCTGACAATGCAGAAAACAAACCGCCTTTTCTTCCATAGTTATATGCCGCTGTTGCACTGGCTGTTGGGTCAAACACCATACCTAATTCAGAAGGTGATGCCACCCACACACGTTCACCGTCACGAAATAAAATTTTTCCAGTAATTGGATATGAAAGTGTTTGGCTTAATTTCACAGCCGCATCATTGGGTGACATGCCAGAAAGGTCTACCCCCGCCACTGAAACACCAGGAAAAATTCTGCCTGCATAAATTAATTGATAACCAAGCACCCACACAATCACAATTGCAAAAAAAGTTGTCACTCCACCTATCAAAGCGGCGAGTGCTTGTTTTGGAAAATCGCGTTGTAAAGTTAGCGTATTCATATTAAGGATTATAACGAATAAACATAAATGATAATTAATAAAATAAGAGTAAAATTAAACGATGAAAACAAAACAACTTTTGACATTATTCATTTTATTATTGACCGCTTGCAACGCACCCGCCTCTGTACCTACGGGTCAAGTTGATTCAGCACCTGCAACATCTGCTTCCACTGAAACAATGCCCCCGCCAACGGAAACAAGTAGCCCCGTCCCAACTGAGACGAGTGTTCCAACATCCACCCCAACCAATACCCCGATTCCTGTTGTTGAAAGTCTGAAAGCGAAAGTGATTGCTGATAAACTCGTCTGCCGTTATGGACCGGGCGCAAATTATTTATATCTGATTGCATTAAATCGAAATACACCTTTAACTTTAATCGGACGTGCAAAAGGAAACAATTGGGTCTTGATAGAAAATAGAGGACGCTCCGACTCGCATGATTGTTGGGTGAATGGCGAATTTGTGCAAGCCGAAGGTGATATGAAGCATTTGAAAGTGGTCTACCCCGATATTTATAAAATTCCCGTTTCACCTTATTATGGACCCACCACTGTTTTGAGTGCCACACGTGAAGGCGATGAAATTACAGTTTCATGGATTGAAATTATCGTCAGCCCCGGTAAATATGAAAGCCCAAATATGTTTCCTTATATTGTAGAAGTGTGGCATTGTGTAAATGGTGAATATATTTTTGAAACTTTAGGCACTACTTATCCCGCTATCAAATTCATTGACCAACAAGGCTGTGACCAACCTTCATTCGGACGAGTCTACATTCAAGAAAAACATGGTTATGCCGGTCCGGCAGAGATTCCGTGGCCTGAGTATTAATAGTGTCACTAATCTAATGGACAAGGGTTGTAAACATCAAACTTTTCAACGGAGAAACTATGTTTAATTCAAAAATATTTTTGGCTGAATTGATTGGAACATTTGCATTGGTATTCGTTGGCGCGGGAGCAGGTGTGGCGGGCGCAGGGTTATTAGGCGTGGCGTTGGCACATGGTTTGGTGGTGGCAACATTTGCTTATACGTTTGGATATATTTCTGGTACACACATTAACCCGGCAGTGACATTTGCAATGGCAATTAGTAACAAATTGAAATGGGGAGAAGCAGTATTTTATTGGATTGCTCAATTTGCAGGTGCAGGTTTAGCAGGTTGGTTATTAAGTGCCACGTATGGAGATGTTTCAGGTGGTGCAACGGTTGGTTCATTAAGTACATCTGCTCCGATTCTTGCAATGGTAGTGGAAGCGTTGTTAACTTTCTTTTTGGTGAATGCGATTTTGCATAATACAGGTGCTGGGAAAACAGGTGCCTTGGCTGGTTTAGTGATTGGTTTAACTTTAACAATTTGTATTTTGGCTGGTGGACCTTTAACAGGTGCATCTTTGAATCCTGCGCGAACTTTTGGTATAGCGATTTTTGCTGCACCAAGTTTTGCAAATGTTTACACATATGTTGTGTATTTCTTTGGTCCGTTGATTGGTGCTACTATTGCTTTGATTGCCTATAACTTTTTATCTGGTGAAGGTGAAAAGATGGAAGATGTTGTGAAAGAAGAAAAGCCAAAACGAGTAGCGAGAAAAACAACAAAGAAATAGATTTACATCTTATTGTAAGACGGCGACGGAGCAATCTCTAGTTAATAATGGGATTGCTTCGTCGTTCATTTCATTCGCTCTTCGTAATGACATAATCTATTTTTGTTTTACAATTAAGTCAGGAGATTTTTATGGCGAAATACATCGGCGCAATTGACCAAGGCACGACCAGCACACGTTTTATTATTTTTGACCATGATGGAAACGTTGTTGCACTTGACCAAAAGGAACATCAGCAAATTTATCCGAAACCAGGTTGGGTGGAGCATGATGCTGTAGAGATTTGGAATAATACACAAGATGTGATTCAAGGAGCACTTTCAAAAGGTAATATTTCCTCAAATGAAATTGCGGCAATTGGAATTACGAATCAACGTGAGACTACACTTGTTTGGGATAAGAAAACTGGTCAGCCGATTTATAACGCAATTGTCTGGCAAGATACACGCACGGATGTGATTATCAATAAATTTGCAAAACAAGGCGGGCAAGATAGATTTAGAAAAAAGACTGGATTACCACTCGCAACATATTTTTCTGGTCCAAAAATCAAATGGATTTTGGATAATGTCAAAGGTGCGAAAGAAAAAGCCAAAAAGGGTGAATTGTTATTTGGCAATATGGATACTTGGTTGATTTGGAATCTCACTAGTGAACACATCACAGATGTGACCAATGCTTCGCGTACGATGTTGATGAATCTCAAAACATTGGATTGGGATGATGAGATTTTGAAAGTAATGGGCATTCCAAAAAATATTTTGCCGAAAATAAAATCATCATCAGAGGTTTATGGTTATGTAGGGGCGGGGTCATCCCGCCCAAATTCGGGCGAGAAAACCTCGTCCCTACAAGGAATCCCCATCGCAGGTGATTTAGGTGACCAACAAGCCGCGTTATTTGGTCAGACGTGTTTCAAAACAGGCGAAGCGAAAAATACATATGGCACGGGTTGCTTCATGTTATTGAACACAGGTGAAAAACCTGTCCAAAGTAAAGCAGGTTTGTTAACTACACTTGGTTATAAAATTGGAAATAAAGAAGCAGTTTATGCATTGGAAGGTTCGATTGCGATAACAGGCGCATTGATTCAATGGTTGAGAGATAATTTGTCGCTGATTCAATCATCCCCTGAGGTTGAGGCGTTAGCGAAATCTGTGGAAGATAATGGCGGAATTTATTTCGTCCCAGCCTTTAGCGGATTATATGCTCCATATTGGAAATCAGATGCAAGAGGTGTCATTGTTGGTTTGACTCGTTATGTTAATAAAGGTCATATTGCTAGAGCATCATTGGAGGCAACGGCATATCAAACGTGCGAAGTGTTAGATGCCATGGAAAAAGATTCGGGCGTGAAGTTGCGTGCCTTGAAAGTAGATGGCGGTATGGTCTTCAATGAATTGTTGATGCAATTTCAATCTGATATTTTGAATGTGCCTGTGGTGCGACCCAAAGTTGCTGAAACAACATCATTAGGTGCGGCGTATGCGGCTGGATTGGCTGTCGGTTTTTGGAAAGATACTGATGAATTAAAAAAGAATTGGGGACGCGATAAAGAATGGAATCCGAAAATGAACGCAAAACGCCGACAGGGTTTATACTCAGGTTGGAAGAAAGCAGTCACCAGAACGTTTGATTGGGTTGAATAAAAGTGTCAGGTGCGAGGTATCAGGTTTCAAGTGGAAATACCTGACACATGAAACCTGATACCTGAAACCTAAAATTATGAATCGCAACGAAGTTCTTTCTCACCTCAAAGAAAATCCGCAAATATCTGTGCTGATTGTTGGTGCAGGCATTAATGGCATTGGCACATTTCGTGATTTGGCATTGAATGGTATTGATGTTTTATTAATTGACCGCGCTGATTTTTGTTCAGGCGCAAGTTCGGCATCATCGCACATGGCACATGGTGGAATTCGTTATCTTGAAAATGGCGAGTTCCGTTTGGTGCGCGAAGCAGTGGGTGAGCGTAATCGCATGTTGCAAAACGCGGCGCATATTGTTAAACCTTTACCAACTACAATTCCAATTTTCAAATATTTTTCTGGCATTTTGAATGCGCCGTTTAAATTTTTAGGCTGGTTAGATAAACCTTCAGAACGCGGCTCATTGATTATCAAACTTGGTTTGATGATGTACGATACTTACACAGGCAAACATAGAATCGTTCCCAAGCATAAATTTTTATCGCGTAAGACTTCATTGAAAAAATGGAATCAATTAAATCCTGATATAAAAAATACAGCCGTTTATTATGATGGTTTGATTACAAACCCCGAACGCCTCGCACTTGACTTGATACTTGATTCTGAAGCGGAGAATTCATCTGCTCGTGCAATCAATTATATGAGTTTGGCGAAAGGCGAAAAAGATAAAGTTATTTTACGAGACGAATTAAGTGATGAGTCTTACGAAATCCAACCCAAATTATTAATCAACGCTTCTGGCGCATGGATTGATTTTTCAAATCATAGTTTAGGTTTATCTACAAAATTTATTGGTGGAACCAAAGGCTCGCATTTGGTTTTGAATCACCCTGAATTAAGAGATGCCATTGGTGACAATGAATTTTTCTTTGAAAACAAAGATGGACGCATTGTTTTGATTTGCCCGTTATTTGATAGAGTTTTGGTTGGTACATCCGATATAAAAATTGAAAATCCCGATGAAGCCTTTTGCACCGATGAAGAAGTAGATTATTTTCTTGAATTGATAAAACATGTCTTTCCATCCATTCAAGTGACGCATGACCATATTGTTTTTCGATATTCAGGGGTTCGTCCATTAGAAAGCAGTACTGCAAAATCAACCAGCCAATACAGCCGTGACCATTCTATTCAAGTGTTAAGTGGCGATTGGACGAATCTGCAATTCCCAGTCTATTCACTCGTTGGTGGTAAGTGGACGACCTTCCGCGCTTTTTCCGAAGAAGTGACAGATAAAGCCTTAAACTTTTTGGGCATACCAAGAAAAAAAGATACTAAGTCACTGCAAATTGGGGGTGGGCATGGCTATCCACAAACCCCAGAAGAAAAAATAAAATTTATCAACGGGCTTGCGGCATGGACGGGTTTATCAAAAGAAAGACTTGAAATTTTATTTGAACGCTATGGCACACGCGCCGAAGCCTTCGCTGACTTTATAAAAAATGCTCCTGATGAACCGCTAAAATTTTTACAAAATTATTCCAAACGCGAAATTATTTACATTATTCAACATGAAAAAGTGCAACATCTTGACGATATTATTTTGCGTCGTTCCATGCTGGCAATGCTCGGAAAACTATCAACGCATAGTTTGTTAGAAATTGTTGAAATTTTAGGCGAAACGCTTCATTGGGATAATCAACAAAAAAATGATGAAGCGGAGAGAACAATTCGATTGCTAGAAAACAGGCATCATGTCAGGTTATGAGGCGCATGGTAGAATCATATAAATGCCTGTCAAATACTCTGTAGATTTAGTCATCCCCATATTTAATGAAGTTGAATCAATTGAGCAAACATATAAAAATGTTTGTGCTGTGATTGATTCACTGCCTCACGATTTTCGATTGATTTATGTGGACGACGGTTCAAACGACGGGACAGTTGATACGCTTCGTTCAATTTGTGCCAAAGACCCGAGAGTTTCTTTAATTGAATTGAGTCGCAATTTTGGTCATCAAGCCGCATTGACTGCTGGTATGGATGTTTCACAAGGTGATATCATGATTTCGATGGATGGTGATGGGCAACATCCACCGCAAATGATTCCGCAAATGATTTCGTTGATTCAAAATGGTTATGACATTGTGCAAACGCAACGCATAGAAAACAGTGGATTTTCGTTTAAGAAAATTTCATCCAACTTTTTTTATTGGTTAATAAATAAAATTAGTGGCACACAAGTAATTCAAGGTGCGGCAGATTTTCGTGCCATGAATCGCGATGCACTAAATGGTTTGCGTTCCATGAAAGAATATCATCGCTTTTTGCGTGGCATGATTTCATGGATGGGATACAAAAGCATCATCCTTCCTTACGAAGAACCGAAGCGAATTGCAGGAAAATCAAAGTACTCTTTGGGGAAAATGTTTCGTTTGGCTTCAGATGCAATTTTTTCTTTTTCACTTGCGCCGTTGTATATCGGCTTGAGTGCTGGGTTTGTATTTTTTATCTTAGCATGTGCACAACTGACGTATGTTTTGACATTATGGTTAACAAATAATACGCAACAAGTTGTGCCGGGTTGGAGTTCTTTGATGGGAATTTTGTTAATTGCCAGTGGAATCATTATGATTTTGCTGGGCTTTATCGGCGTGTATGTGGGTTATATTTTTCAAGAAGTGAAACGCCGTCCAGTGTATCTTGTAAAGGGGCAATCAAGTGATGAGCAAAATTAAACCGAAAAACTTCTTTATTACATTGTTACGACATGGCGAATCGATTGGGAATGCAGAATCGCGTTGGCAAGGGCAAAAAGATTATCCGCTGACGGAACGAGGTCGTGCTCAGGCGCAAGCATTAGCCGCGCGTTGGAAGCAGGAAGAGGTCAAGTTTGATGCGGTGATTGCAAGTCCACTTTCACGTGCAAAAGAAACTGCTGAAATTGTCGCTTCTTCATTCAATATTGATGTTCAATTTGATGAGTTATGGATGGAGCGTGATAACGGTCAGTTTTCTGGTTTAACTGCTCAAGAAGTTAAACAAAATTTTATACATCCTGAATTTTATAATCCGTATGACGCTGTTGGTGTGGATGGCGAAGGAGATTGGGAATTATTTTTACGTGGTGGGCAGGCATTGCATAATTTATTAAAGCGTGAGCCTGCCAGATATTTAATTGTTTCGCATGGTGGTTTATTAAATCAAGTGATGCATGCGGTTGTAGGAATCGCGCCGCAAGCCAACAATGCAGGTTTGCGTTTTCGATTTAGCAACACTGCTTTTGCAAGTTTGATTTATCATGCGCATCATCATCGCTGGACAATTGATTCTGTCAATGACCATGCTCATTGGGTGGAAGCAGAGAGCGAAGAATAATTTTCATGGCTTCTGAACTTAAGTTTCTTATTTTTGGTGCTGGGGCAATAGGGACGTATTTTGGTGGTTCGCTTGCACTAGGTGCAAATTCTGTTACGTTTGTTGAGCGAGAAAAAAATGTTGAAGAGTTGAAGTCACGAGGTTTGAGATTAGATTTAACTTTAGATGAAAGAAGAAATACGAAAGAGGCTTTTCTAGTTGAACCTCGTAAGTTTGTTGTAGAGTCTTCACTGGAATCTGCTTTAAGATTTGGTCCATTTGATGTTGCTATTGTCGCATTGAAATCTTACGACATGCCTGCATTGATTGAAACAATGAAACCTTTTGCTGAAAAAATTCCGCCGATTTTGTGTTTGTCTAACGGTGTGGATAATGAAACTTTAATTGCTCAGGCACTTGGAAAAGATAAAGTGATTTATGGTACGGTCACAACGGCGGTGCGGAAAAGAAATGTGGGTGATGTTGTTTTAGAAAAATTGCGCGGCGTTGGGGTTGCGACAGGGCATGTTTTATCTGAAAAAATAGTTTCCATTTTTGATGAAGCATTTTTGAAATGCAAGTTGTATCCCGATGCATTGAGAATGAAATGGTCGAAAATGCTTAGTAATTTAATTGCCAATCCAACTTCTGCAATTTTGAATATGACTGCCAAACAAATTTTGCAAAATAAAAAATTGTATAAACTTGAAATTGAAATGCTCAAAGAATGTTTGGCTGTGATGAATGCTATGAATCTTGAAGTGGTAGATGTACCCGGCACACCTGTTCGTGCGATAGCATTTGCAACAAAGATTCCGCTTTGGATATCAAAACCAATTTTTTCGCGGGTGGCAGGCAGTGGACGTGGCAACAAAATGCCTTCGTTTCATATTGACCTGTATGCTGGTCATGGCAAAAGTGAAGTTGATTATTTACATGGAGCCGTTGTGCGCGAAGGAAAAAAACTGGGAATTCCTACACCAGTCAATGAATTATTGACGAATACTTTATTGGCTTTGACGAAAAAAGAAATTCCACTGGAAGAGTTTGCAAATCAGCCAGAGAAGTTGTTGGCAAAATTAAAATCTCCGAGTTCTTAAAGAACTCGGAGATTTGTTATATTTATTTAATCTTCCACTTTCAAGCCATCCACTTGATAATATCTGGAAGCACAGTTTTGGACGAATTCTGTCCAGCCTTTGCCACGAGTGACGAAAATGTCGCGGATGTCAATTTGTGCTGTATCAATGGCGGGGACTTCAATTTGGGTTTTGCCTAATGCTTTTTCAGATTCAATATGAGCGTCTCTTTCATCCCATAATTCTGCTCGATAAACAAAATATGGAAACTCTTCTTTATAGATATTGATGAAGCTTCGGGTAGTATATGCTGAACTGATAAGTAAAAATAAAATAGAGGCAATAGTTAAGAATTGAAATTTTATTTTTTGTGCAGC
>Ga0224723_1000430_pt1 | contig 28684 bp, 28 predicted proteins | sample Balambano_FR2_Me_FD_161647 | JGI IMG/M metagenome (GOLD analysis project Ga0224723, IMG submission 161647) | Freshwater sediment microbial communities from Lake Towuti, South Sulawesi, Indonesia - Balambano_FR2_MetaG | ecosystem: Environmental > Aquatic > Freshwater > Lake > Sediment | place... | reverse complement strand
AAGGACTCGTGAAGCGTTAGATCAAGCGATCACGGATGCGTTAAATGCTGTAACTTTAGAAGACATTAAAGGGTGGTTCACCTATCGGTGTTACTGTATTTGACTGAGTTGAAAACCGCTATATCACGTCCTATAAAAGAGGAGAACTCTATGGTAGTGGTTCACATAGTAATAAAATGATGAGTAGAAGTTAACGATGGAGGATAGTCTTCATGCAAGATTCAGGTTTGTCAGGCAACGATAAGCGTAAATTATTATCCGCAATTAGTCATGGCTCGATTTTTTTTAGTACGACTGTATTTTCCATCGGAGTGCCGATCGCGATTTACTTTATCTCAGATGATCCAATTGTCAAAGAAAACGCCAAAGAAGCAATTAACTTTCACTTTAATGTTTGGTTCTGGGGTGTTGTGATTGCTATCTTGGTATTCCTGATCATTGGTTGGATCTTGGTGCCCATCGGCTATCTGTTGCACTGGGGCTTGACGGGTTGGGCGATCGTCCATTCCTTTTCAAATCCAGATCAGCCGTTCCGCTATCCTTTCATCGTGCGCCTGCTTTAAAGCATCACTAGCTCACCTGGCGATCCACTCATGAGCATTGATTTAGTTAAATTCGCCAAAGCGTGCTATCCCGGTCGCACGCTGATGGTTAGCAATCCAGAAGACGAACAGTACTACATTGACTTTTCTGAGGTGCGGGGCGGCAAGATTATTGAAGCTTTGGAACGCACCATTGTCCGCCTCTCACCGACGATTCCCACCTGTCAACTGTTTACAGGTCACATTGGCTGTGGCAAATCGACTGAGTTGTTTCGGTTGAAGTCCGAACTGGAAGACCAGAAGTTTCGCGTGGTCTACTTTGAAGCTGATCAAGACTTAGATGTGGCGGATGTCGATGTCACCGATGTTCTGTTAGCGATCGCCCGTCAGGTGAGTCGCAATCTAGAGGCGATTGGCATTCGGCTGCTCCCCAGTTATTTCAAGCGCTTGTTTGAAGACGTAGGGCAACTGTTGCAAATGCAAATTGAGCTAGAGACGGAGTTTTCGGTGGGAGTCGGTAAATTAGTGGCTCGCACAAAAGATAGTCCCCAGGTTCGCAGCCAGTTACGCCAATATTTGGAATCGCGTACTAGTAACATCCTGGAATCGATCAATCAAGAACTTCTGCAAAATGCAAATGTAGAGTTAAACCGTCAGGGTTATAAGGGATTAGTTGTATTGATCGATAACCTTGATCGGGTAGAGAATCGTCCGAATGTGGCAGGGCGATCGCAACCTGAGTATCTATTTATCGATCGGGGGAGCCAACTGCGCGAACTGGATTGTCATGTCGTGTACACTGTTCCTCTGGTTTTAATTTTCTCAAATGAGAGTGAATCCTTGAAGAATCGGTTGGGCAGCGGCATTGCTCCCAAGGTGCTCCCAATGGTGCCTGTACAAAATCGGGATGGCAGTGAGCATCTGCAAGGGATGGCACTCTTGCGGCAATTAGTGTTATCAAGGGCTTTTCCAGAACTGCATCCCGCAGAACGCATCGATCGCATTTCTCACCTATTTGATGCTCCAACCACCCTCGATCGCCTTTGTCGCATCAGCGGTGGACATGTTCGCAACCTCCTGGGATTGCTCTATGGTTGCTTGCAACAACAAGACCCTCCGTTTCCCGCAAGTTGTCTAGAAGGGATTATTCGCACTTACAAAGATGACCTGTCTTTGACGATTACAGACTATCAATGGGAGTTACTCCGGCAGGTCATGCAGACAAAAACAATTGGCAACGAATCAAATTATCAACACCTGTTGCGGAGTTTGTTTGTTTACGAATATCGAGGAACCGATGGGCGTTGGTTTGATGTCAACCCTGCCCTCGCTGAAATGATGATTCAGTCTTAGGATGAGGACTGACGCAATTGGTAGAATTGTGGGGCGCGAAGCACCCCATAATTCTACCAGCATTCCGGTTTTTCGCATGAATTGCGTAAGTCCAAAGGATAAAGGATTAAATAAAACACAAAACTTTTTTGTGGAGTGGAATCGCCCACTCCACAAAAAAGTTCGGTTCTATCTAATTCACGTTCCTTAATGAGGAGCTCGTGCAGCAAGGTTTTGCACAAAGGCTTGATGTGCGGGAGAAGCCAGTCCAGTTTGTAACGTACTTAACACGTTAGTCATTCTGCCTTCTAACAACGCGGTCACTGCTAGCCATAACCCCGGAAAGGTGCTACTGCGAATTACGCCTGCAGCATCTGGCTCGATTAGAACAAATTCCTCAGCCTGCAACCGAAACCAATTGAACTGATTCTCAAAGGTTTGCCATACCAGATACTCCTTTACTCCGTTGCGGCGATAGGCGTTTCTTTTAGCACCCAAGTCAATGGCAGCACTGCTGGTGGCAATTTCGGCAACCAATTCGGGTGTTCCCTCAATGTAGCCATCTTCGCTGATGATAGACATGCCACCAGTCTCAATCCGCAGCAGAGCATCGGGTTGAGGCTCGTTGTCCAGATCCAATCGCGTGGTTGTATTGTCGGCAACACTCACACCAGGCGTTGCAGTTCGATACACGCCCAACCAGGTGACTAAATCAGCATGTGGGACACCGTGAAACGCTCTCACAGGGGATGCCACGTAAACCACTCCTTCAATCAGTTCGGCTTTAAAGTTTTCTGGAGTTGCCCTATAGCGGCGCTCAAATTCAGCACGAGTCAGGCGATCGCCACTGGCTAAAGCTGGAACAGGCACAGAACGAGCAGATTGATTCAAAACCATAACCATCCACCGCAGGCTTAGAAGCTTAAAATAAGACACTTTTTAAGGAGAGCATCCAAACTTTAGGAGTTAGTAACCAGTCAATCTTAGGGTCTAGATTTCTCCCAATTTTAGCAAAAAGAATCTCCCATTTTTGGCGTTGCTGATTTTCAGGAATTGGTATGAACCCTATTTGCAATAATTTACACACTAATGTTACCGCAATTGTTCAACGATTTCTTCTAACTCCCGTCTCATCACAGCCGCACTGGATTCTGGAAAGATTTCCAAGAGACAATCGTAAAACCAGAGAGTTCCTGCCTTTCCCTGTTTAAATTCATGCCAGATACCATCACCCAAGCGTCGCCAATCTGCCAGCAGCGATCGCGCATTGTGTAACTTATCAGCGAGTGCGATTCGACGCACGGAAACAGAAGCGCCGCGCAAATGTTCCAGATACCATAACTTGCGATCGCGCCACGGTGGTTTGGGAATCGTATCACTTTCTGTACAACCTTCAACGATGGTCAACACCTCATCACCAAAGAGTTGTTTGATGTCCTGTCGCAACGTGGGATGGTTCTGATCCTCTAAAGCATCGTGTAACAGTGCAGCGATCGCTTCATCCTCTGTGCCCCCATCTTCCAAAACCAGAGCCGCCACACTCAGCAAATGTGAGATGTAAGGCACACCCGTCACCTTACGAACCTGTTGAGCATGTAGACGAGTTGCATAAATCAGGGCACACTCAAATCTTTTGGTTAGTGTCATTGCAATTACTCATTTCTTCTAAACTTCTGATACCAGATGAAGCTAAAGACACATGGCATTAACCCTGTCAGACAAGGGGCTGAAGCCCCTTGTTCTGTGCATAAAGCCATTATTGGTAAAATTGCCACTCTGCTTGAATATTCGCCAATATAGTTTGGCGCAATTTCCAGGGGAGTAGAACTTCCACATTGGGTCGCCACGATCGCAACCGCAACCCTACATTTGTATCGCCTTCTCGATAAATCACTGTGTAGTAAGCATCTTCAGCCGGACGAGATTGAATTAATTTCAAGAGCGATCGTCGCTTCGCCTCTTGAACAACATGAATGGCTTCGTCATGAGTAATCCTGTGAAAGGTTTTGTGGCGGAAGGTGCCTGCGATGTAGCGATCGTGAAATTGGCGATCAAACCTGAGTAACATCAATTGATCTGGTAAATAATAGTCAAATCCCCAGGCGTGATGCAGTTGAGTCTGAATATAATTGGGTTGCGGCAACGAATGCCGCCGCCGTCGTAAGAAATGGGGTACACGCGCATCTGCCCAGGTTAAAACGTGAAGTTGTTGGAGCTTATCGAGTCGATAATTATACCACTCCCCTGTCTGAGAAGGTGTTTCGCCAAAAGCACAAAGATAAAGTGCTCGTTGACTGTAGTAAATACATACGGGATAAACAACACAAGCAGTAATACCATACCTAGCACTAGCATATTGCAGTTGCACAGGCAGAGGGGCAGACTCCCAAATTTCTTTGAATCGTTCTAGCCATCGCTCTACTCGTTCCTGGGTATGGGCAATAATGTAATCAGCTTCTAGATAAAAACGCTGTACCTCTTGAATCGGTTGAGCTAACGTCTGAGCAACTGTTTCTAAATTGGGACTGAGAAATCCTAAATCATATATACCAAACTCATTGCTGACCCATTGCGTCTCTCGCCGAAGAGGACGACGTGGCAATTGTTCTACTCGTTGATAGCCAGAATTGTGTAGGTGCAGCCAACCCAATTCTACCAGCATTTCTAAATCTCCAAATAGCGATCGCCTGGTTACGGCAAACAAGCGGCTTTGTAACAAATTATCTAGAGTTGAATCGGCGATCGCACTGTGTTGTTGAATGGCTTCTCGCCATGTCATTTCTGATTGTCCTGTCTTCTCTGTAAATAACCAATCTGTAGTGAGTTTTACACAAGCACAATTAGCATCGTGTAGATTCGGTTGCGCTTCCCCTTTAGGATGGCTGGGACTAAAGAAGGCATCCCGCCATCCTTTATAGGTGAACACTTTGGGTAACTCCAAACGTTCATGCTCATCGCCATACAAGCTATGGAGCCATACCCAGAGGCGAATGGCTCTTGCCAGGTTTTGCTTTAGAGACCCGCGTGCTAACCATTGCAGTAGCTCCACATCGGGTGGATCTTCAAACAATGGAATTGATTGTAATCGTGCCTTCCTATCAACCATGTTCAGAAACTCCACAGTCTTACTCTAATCTACACTTCACTGGAAACTACCTTTTCCAGCCTCGGTTATGATTAAACCATACTAGCGAGAGGCAATCATGACGACTTACCACCTGGATTTTGTAGACGATATCCTCAAAATTAACTTTGGCGATCCTGCCCAAAACGATCAGATTGTTCAGGATGCCGCTGCCCGTTTGGAAGAGCTATCCACTTCTGGTGTGCTTAAAGGCGGAACTTTGCTCAAAATCAATGGACCTGCCTCAATTCCTGTAGCCTTTGTGATTGCTCATAAAGTCGGTCATTTATACGGAGCGATCGCCGTCTTCGATCCCAAACTTGGCGGCAAATACGTCGTCTGTATCACTCACAATCCAGCATACAAACTGGGGGATATCATTGACTAGAGCCAAAGGATTCAGCCCCCACGGATATGTATCTCACATTCCACTGAACCAAAATCTAAAATCCCAAATCTAAAATCCCAAATCAATTTGCATCTGGAGTCATCATGAAAGTTGTTCTATGTGGGCCACCCCATTCTGGTAAATCTTGTCTACGTGATGGATTGAAGCAGGCTATCTTACCTTACTCCCGTTTGGGACAAGCCCCTTATCCCTTTATCCTGACCGCCTGTCCAGACGGAGAAGGTTCATGGTATGCTGAAACCGCTCGACAAGACCCAGAATTAGCCAAAAGCCTCAAACAGAATTACAAACGCCAATTCACGCCAGCATTTGCCGAACGTGTTGCCGCTGATGTTTGTCGCCTGAGTCTGCCTCTCAATATTATCGATATTGGCGGCAAAATTGATGACAAAAACCGACGCATTGTTGCTTGTGCAACTCATGCCGTGATTATTTCTGGCGATCGCGCTCTCATCCCCGCATGGCAAGACTTCTGTGTTGAAATGAATTTGTCTATCATTGCCCTTCTCTATAGCGATTACACAGGAACAAGCGATCGCATTGAGTCTGAAACTCCCATCCTCAAAGGCAGCGTGCATTATTTGGAACGAGGTGTGGAGGTGAGCGATCGACCCATGATTCAAACTTTGGCTCGGCGGCTGGTAGCAATGAGTCAAAACGGGGCAGGATAAAAAGAGAGCGATATCTCCCTCTCTTAATTGAGCGAATAAACATTCAATCTTCATTTTCTGAAACCATGCGAACGATTCTAACTACGACAGGGATTTCTTTGCTCACGAATGCAACTCGTGAGTTGAAAATACCAAGATCATCAATTACTGAAGAGGAGTTGCGCCATTTCTTTGAAAAAGTTGGACCCAATGAAGCATCAGCGGAAACCAACTCTTTGCTGAAAGTGGCAACACCCGACGATGAAATTGTATTACTCTATACCAATACGCCAGAGGGTATTCGCTGCGTTCGTCAGGTTCAAAACTATTTGGAAAGTCAAGGCTGGAATCAATTACGTCTTTGTCAATTAATTCTTGAACAAAATGAAGCCCAGTTTGAACGACAAGGTTTGCGACATTTGGTAGATACTTTGATCGGTGAGATCACAAAAGCTCAGCAGCAGCGAAGAGAAGTGATTATCAATGCAACAGGGGGATTTAAAGCCGAAATTGCTTACACAACAATGGTAGGTATGATCTTTCAAGTTCCAGTGAAGTATATTTATCAAGATTTTCAACAACCTATCACCTTTCCAGCTTTACCCGTTACCTGGAACATCGATTTGTTGTTAGAATACGACCATTTTTTTGAATGGATCGACACAGAACCCCGACCCCAGTTTGAAGTGGAGCAGCGATTAAAAGCAATTCCAGACCGCGATCGCGTCATTCAACTGCTACTGCCTCCTGACCCCACAGGAAACATCTACCTATCGCCAGCGGGTGACATTCTTTGGCAACGTGTCAGTCAACAACGTAAACTGGCTGCAACGATTGCTGATCCCCCAGTTTCAGAAGTTCCAACCACTGAAAAGTTGAGTAGCTCTTTGAAAGGAAAAAAACATCATTTCCCTCAAGGCACTAAAGAATTTGCTGAGAAGGTAGCAAATTTACCTGCTGTTGAAGAGATCGTTAGTGGTCACTTTGAAAATACTACTCTCTCTCGTGTCAAAGGTGTTTCAGAGGATGGTTCTATCCGCGTTCTTTGGGCAGACAATGACAAAGCAGCTAATCTCACAATCCGAACAACAGCCAGGGGGCAAACACAGACGCTCAAGTTTTGCGATCGCTATATCCGTCCTTTGCTTGATGCCTGACTGATTATTAGGATCATTAGTAGATGACCTTAATAATTAAGCGTCTGAATTTGGAATTTTTTAAGTCGAGTTAAGCAAAATGGATAAAGAACCGATGGAAACAAATGCTTCCTATCAAGCAGCCTTACAGATTAGCCAGGAGGCGATCGCAAAGCTAATTCAATGGTCGGAAGGTATGCTTCGGGATGAATGCATTCTCTTGCCTGAACCGTTACCAGCTGTCAGCAGGGCAAAAGCACTGCTCAAATGGGATTCAGCAGAAGTCGGTTTACTCCGTCTACTGTTTGATAGTGTTAGTCTGTCAACGGCAAATCAACAAGAGCACTATCATTGTTTGCAGGCGATCGCAGACTCCAAGCCCTGGTTGACTGACAAAACTCAAGTTACAAAGCTATAAGATTTGATAGTAAACTCGCGTTCTAAGTGCTGTTGTAATTGTTTTTTTGAGGCAGAAGCAGGCTCAGGATCAACCCCACCTTGCAAAGCAATCGTGTCAAATAAGCGCCACCCTTGGTGCAACACCCCTTTGAACCAATTCCACCCAATTCTCAGATAGCTGTTGCCGCGTTGCCAATGAGCGTCCACTCTGCGACGTTGACCTGTTGCAACAACTTGCTGTCCCTGTGTACTCAGCACAAGTGTGGCAACAGCCATGACCAAGCACAGTCGAGACAGCGCTGTCCCTGAGTCAATCTCAGAACGTTCCAATTGAAACCCATTCGATTTTTCATCAAGCAGTTCCTCCTCGATTTGGAATCGTTCGCCATACTCACGCAACGTTTGCAGGGTAGTGGGTTCATCCGAGGCAACCATCCACACTTGACGGCTCAAGGGGTCGCGGGCTAGTGCCAGATGCACACTGCTCAAAGCCTGGGTTTTGGTCAGCGTCACCCCTTGTAACAGCACCACTTCTCCCAATGCTAAGTGATACTGTTTGAGTTGTTTCCAACCTTGGTTGGGACGATAAATCCAACTCGTGCTCTTGACGCGAATCCGAAAATGCCACTTTAACTCATCGCGCAAATAGCGCATCAGTGCGGTGTCTGCAAAGCCCCGGTCTGCTAAAAAACACACCGAAACAGCCGCAGGCAGTAAGCCCACCGCCCGTTTGAGCATCGCTTGATAGACCGCCAAGCGAACGCTGCTCCTGTGATGTCGAATGACTCGCCAGACCAGGGGAATCGCTCGTCCTCGGTATTGTACCGACAGGCGCACCAGACAATACTCGTCCCACAGTTGAGTAGTGTCTTCAATCAGGGTAATACTTGTTTCTCCCCACGCGCTCAAAGCCTTAGCAATCAAAGGACTGTAGAGCTTTTGGACATTGATGCGAGGGTTATTGAGCCAACGGCTAGAGCGACGTTGGTGACTCTGAGCAAATACTGCACGAGTGTTCACATAAATTGTCCATTTCGTTCAGTTAATGCACTCGCTACAAATCAATCCAATGATCATCCAAATAAAAGTTTGACAATGGCGTTGGTCTGCCTAAGGAATCGATTGACCTAATAGCTTTTGCAGTTGATGATAGAGACGGGAGGTTCGCATGGTTTATCTGTTCGGTGTGGTAACACAGTAAACCGAAAGCGCCGTTTTACCAAGGGCTGAACCTCCTTCTCACTCTATTTTGTCAGTCAATCAGCCTCACGTCTCCACTGCTCGATTGCTGAGTGAATCGAAATCTAAAAAAGATAAAAAAGCACCTTGAAAGGGCTGGGTAGGCTGACCTAGTTGATGGCGAAAATGCGGATTGAACCCAAAGATCGTCCCAAAGTCAAAGCAGAGTGTTTACGATTGTTGGCGACATTAAAACTTGACCCAGCCCGAACCCAACTGATCTCTGGGTTTGTGGACACGTATCTGCGCTTGAATACTCAGGAGAAACAAGTATTTCAGGCAGAAATTGGTAAGCTAGAGGAAGCTGAAAAAGAGGGTATTATGCAAATTGTCACCAGTTGGATGGAAGAAGGCATTGAGCGGGGCTTACAACGAGAGCGATCGCTCATCCTACGACTACTGACTCGACGAGTTGGTCAGTTACCAGAGGCAATTCTAGCGCAAGTCAACGAACTGCCAATTGAGCAATTAGAAGCGTTGGGTGAAGCGTTGTTAGATTTTGCTAATTTGTCTGACTTGCAGGTGTGGTTGGAATCAGAGGGGGTGTGAGTGGGGGCGATCGCAGCAGTGGGCGAAATCTGGCTGTTTTGCTCTAGCAATAAGGTATCGGCGATGCGTAATCGAATATCGCCACCAGTGCTGGCAGCCGTTCCCGTGAGAGACTGCCGCGATTGGCTAATTCGATATTATCGGCTTGAATGATAAACTCTCCTCTAGATAAATTAAAAATAGTTTTGGGAAGCACTGGCGCAGCCTATGCTTCTCAATAGAATCTCATAGATATCATTACCTATTGTGAAATCATGGTTGAAACTCAACACCCTTATCCTGCTTGGGTCAAGCCTCCTAAAGTTGAGTATCCAGAAACTGACGGGCAACCGATGACTGAGAGCGATGCAACGCGCAACTATTTGATTTATTGTGTCTCTGCTCTCCGTCGATTCTTTCAGAGTCGTCCTCAAATCTATGTCTCTGGAAATTTGTTCATCTATTATTAGGAAGGACATCCAGGAAAAAGCATCTCTCCAGATGTATTTGTCATTTTTGGAGTCAGCAAACGGGAACGACGTAGTTATAAAGTTTGGCAGGAAGGGGGAAAACTCCCCGCATTCGTATTAGAGATTACCTCCTTCACCACGCGCAAACAAGATGAAGAGGTTAAACCTGAGCTTTATGCCAGTTTGGGAATCCAGGAATACTTTCAATATGACCCCACAGGTGATTATCTCCAGCCCCAGTTGAAGGGTAGAGAGTTGGTTAATGGACAATATGAATTGCTACCGTTTGCCGAATTGCTGGATGGCAGTCTCTCAATTCACAGCCAGGTCTTAGGACTGGACTTGAGATTACTGCCAATCAATCGACAATCCGATTCCCTTGCACTTGCCTCTGTTGCCAGAGAATTGCGACTCTTCGATCCTCAAACTGGAACTCAGCTACTCACCTATTTTGAAGCAGAACAAGCCCGACAGGAAGCAGAACAATTGGTTGAAGAGGAGCGGCAGCGGGCAGAGATGGAACGCCAAAGAGCAGAACAGGCAGAGCAGCAGTTGGCGGCTCTGCTGAAACAGTTAGAATCACGCGGGATTGCACCTGATTCGTTTTAATGGGATGCTTACACGTTGGACTATTTGGGGGGCAGGATGTGCTCCTCTTCATTGAGAATGGTGCTTACATCTAGCCTTGGCTTAAACTAAGTAGCGCGTATTGGGCACGATGGGAAAGAAGGCATATTCGTACCAGGCAGTCCAAATGAAGCTACGAATCCACCGTTGGCGCTTGGCGGGTTGTAGTTCATAGTCAAAGGAGCCACTGGATCGATCGATCGAGGCTAAATGGCTTTCGCAACCGCAGCCATGATGGTAGGTGAAGCCGTACTTTGAAGCAATGCTCTGGATCTTCATCTGCATGGCAAATACCTTGCAGGCATGGAGGATGGCATCCCAGGAGCGTTTGTGTCCCTGTTCACGGGGGTCAAACCGCAGGGCCCGCTCTTCAAAAATGTGATCCCGCTCCATTGGAGCCAGATGCACTTGATAGAAACTAGCGGGCAACTCGTAGCCAAACTCCTCAAATAGATCGATCGCAATTTGAGCCACTTTCACTTCTGGGGCATCAATGCCTTTCATAGCGATCGCCGCCTGCTGAATGGCAACAAAATTCGGATAGTTCTGCATCTGAAAATCCTGCCCGTAAAACTCTAACGTCTCTGTGGCTAACGTGCCAAATAAATCGGCAAAGCCAACTCTCAGATGATTCAGATCCGAACGCTCCTGAAACAGATCCACATCCCCCTGAGATAGCTTGTATTGAAACAACTGAGCCATTTCCACATAGGCGTGGGGATTGGAACAACCCAGTTGGATTTGGGAATGAGCGATCGCCTGCCAAACTGGCGGTAATTGAGTCACAAAAACAGCATTTTCTCCTGCAACTGCCTGAGTTTTCGGCATATCTGTAGTTAGCATTGGCACCCTCAATCAAATGGTAAAGTCAGAATCATTAAATTGAGAATCCTATGGTTTGTCAAGCAGCGATCGCCCTGCAAATCCTGATTGAGGACTACCTCGCACAAGCCTTCCCTCTTCGCCAGCAGTACCCTGTAATCGATTACATTATCCAGCAATACAAGCATCACGGATATTGATATTGCCATATAAAGATAGCCGAGTAACGGATGTCACCATTGTGGTTGTAGGACTTGAGGTAGGCAATTTCTCGTTTCGCGTCTACTTGTTCGTCAACGAAGGTTTGATATGGCCGTAGCCACGGCGGTTAGGACAAGGACGTTTTTGTGGGGGCGCTTCGCGCCCCCACAAAAACGTCCTAAGAAAAGTGGCTACAGCGATACTGTTCTCCAATGAGAAACGATCGCACCCCCCATTTCCATGATTAGGGAGAAAGCCTCCGTAGATCTCCCTGTGGCAAGTTTGGATAGCCAGGATTTACCTAATCTTGCCAGAGAAATGCTGGATGTAACGTGAGTTCGACGAGCGGTTTTTCGTTGGGGCGGGCGCAGCCCGCCCCAACGAAAAACCGCCGTTTGAGGGGTGTGGCGCGACGCGCCACACCCCTCAAACGGCGATTATCGAACTCACGTGGATGTAAGGTGCTTGATGGTCAGGGAGCAGGGGTTGACCTCAGAGGATGGCTCAGAGGTAAGAACAGAGAGGGTTTCAAAATGTTTAGTGGAGCCGTTAAAGGGCAGAAGGTGGGTTACAACATAAGAGCGAAGCATTTGGCTCAGAACTCTCTGAAGTGCCATAGATCCCAGATCAAACGCTTCACCTGTTCACTTATCGGTAGCAACAGAACCCTTCAAACCCCCTCTGAGGTGGTTTTGAAACCTGTCTTGCACTTGTCATGACGGACACCCAGGGTGCAGCCTGAACATCCTTCTCTCCCCTCATGATTTATGAACTTCAGATTTCGCTCACTGTTGCGCCCAATTCCTCTATTCATCGTCAGTCTATGTTTGCTTGGAGTGCTCCTGTCATTGCTGCTGCGTCCAGTCCAATTGAGAGCCAGTTCCGGTAACGGGGTCAATGTCATTCTCATGATTGGGGACGGCATGGGCTGGGAAATGACCCGGGCCGCTGCGATCGCTAAGGGCGGACCGATGTATACCAGTGGCCAAGGGTCAGGATTAAGCTGGCAAACTCTGACCGGCTATGCGATCGCTACCACCTATGGCACGACCATCCAAGGCGAGGATGGTCGCTTCCTGACCAACAACTCAGCCCTGGATGGTGCTGTCGCAGCAACGGGACAGAGTCGAATTCGCAGTAATTTTGCGTTTAAACCCCTTCCCTTTAATCCTGGCACTGCGGGGAGTGGGGAAGCCACCGATGCCACTTTAGGGAATTTGGTTGGTTATGATCCTCGTCGGGGTGGGCCCAATCCCTGGACTCCAATTCATCCAGCACAGGCGCAAGCGGGTGGCTATGACAAAGAATACATCAAATACAGCGTTCCCGATTCTGCCAATACGGCCACGGCTCTCTATACGGGAGTTAAAAGCTATAACAACGCAGTTGGGGTAGATATCTATGAACGCAAGCTGACAACCATTCAACAAAAAGCCGCCTTATTGGGAAAATCGACTGGAATTGTCACTTCAGTTCCCATTACCCATGCCACCCCCGGAGCAGCGATCGCCTCGGTTAATCGTCGCTCTAAGTACGATAATGACCATCCGTTTCTGGACAATATTCTGCAACAGTCCTTGCGCCTGTTCCAGCCTACGGTGTTGCTGGGAGGGGGACATCCGCTGGATTTTGAAAACGAAACCAACACTGGCCCCGTTGCTAAATTTGAATATATTCGAGAATCGACCTACACCGAACTCAATCGCAATCCTACTAACAATCGTTACGGCTATCGGTTCCTGGAACGCGGCCCAAATGCCACCCAAACACTGGCGGAAGTGTCTCAGCAAATTGATCCAAACCGGGGCGATCGCCTGCTTGGACTGTATGGAGCACGGGGACAAAATGGCAATCTGCCGACTCGGGGGGCTGACGGAGCCTATCGCCTGACCGGATTGGATAACTATTCCCTCTCGCTCACAGCCATCCCCAATAATCAAGTTCCCCAAAACGATACCGTTCGTCCTTTAGCACAAGGGGAAACCGTAGAGCAGTTTATTGCTAAAGAGCGCGATGAAAATCCGACTTTAGCCGATCTAACCCAAGCGGCTTTAGAGGTGTTGGGCCGAGATCCCGATGGCTTCTGGCTGATGGTAGAGGGTGGGGATATTGATTGGGCTGCCCACGATAATAACCTGGATAACTTGATTGGCACGATGCTGTCATTTGATGACGCAGTTCAGACTGTATTGAGCTGGATCAGCACGCATGGTGGTTGGCGTAAGAACGTGTTAATTGTCACCGCTGACCATGACCATTACCTGACACTCAACGGCAACTTTCCCACCCTCTTAGCCCAACGAGGTGCAACTGCGTTAACTTTTACTGAACATCAACCCATACAAGCGGGGCACTTCTGGGGTTCAGATCCCACTGTTAAATATGGCTGGACGAGCCATTCCAATCGTCCCGTGCCGGTTTACTTCCAGGGAGATGCCCTTAACTTATCCTCCTTCATTGGCCAAGGCTACACTGCCTACGGCTATGAAGTGCCAGGTCTTCTGGGCTTAATTGATCAAACCCACATCTATCAGGCCATGCTCACTGCCCTCAACACTCCCCAGCAAAAATTGTGAACAAGGTAGAAGCTTGCAGAAGGCAGAGCAGTGCTTTTTCTCGTTAACCAGTTCCGTCTATGCCAGCCCAGGCATAACTCTTGCGTTGTTCTTCCTAAAGGCAGCAGAACCTCTGTCTGAGGTGTGATTCAGCCTATGAGCAGGATGTTGTAAAAACAGTATTGAATGTTACAGAGATGTATTCTATGAAACTGAATTTTTCTGTGAAACCATTTTCAACTTTAGGACAGCGTTTGACCAACATCTGCCTTTGCCTGGTGGCGATCGCCTTCATGGGACAGATTTTCTGCCTAAACTCTCCAGCGATGGCCTTACCGACAACCTTAATCACAGCGAATCCGGCTGACCAGATTCAGGGTGCTGCTGAGGAAGTCCGCGATCGCTCTAAGGACTTGATTCGAGACACAAAGCGCAACGTTGAAAGAACTGCTGATAGGAATGCTGCAAAAGTCGATCGAGTAGATGACGAAGGCACCTACCTTGAAAATAAAGCTAGACGCGATCAAGCACGTATTCAAAAGCGTGCCGAAGAAGATGCTGCTCGGACAGAAAAAGCCGTAGATGATTCCATGAACGCAGTTCAAGGTGCGGTTGAGAACATCAAAGATGCTTTTAGCCGCTAAGCAGATTGTCTAGCTTATCCCAATTAGCTGGGAACTGATTTATTAGAGAACCGATGCTGCCGGAACAAGGGGCTTAAGCCCCTTGTTTTCAATTTAAATAGAGCCAAGTGGCTTAGAAGATTGTTGCTTAAGAGAGCATATTGCCAGCGTCTCATTCACGATGTCAGCGAGGAGGCTCACATTTCAAAGAGATGTTTCATTCCATAAGCCAGTCGTTTCAGAGGTAAGTGCAAATTAGTTAAGGCGATCGCGAATGTCATCACCCCTGCATCAGCGGCTTATGTAAAATTTACGTAACGTGAGTTTGATAGCCCAATTTTGCGTGCGCGACGCGCACGCAAAATTGGGCTTTTGAGGATCTTTCGTGCCGCGAAAAATCCTCAAAAGCCCGTTCATCAAAGCCGCGTTGAAGCAGATTCACTCGATCCAGAAGATGTGATCGAAATCTGAAGAAATGCCCGGATGTGTCCAGAGGGCGCTACTCTTTATGGAGTCCTAAACAGGACTGATACGTAACAAATCCTTAATCAAAGATTGTTCATGAAATTTCGTAACGGCATTTGAATATTTATGTGCCATTGTCAGAAGGGCATTGTAATCGGTGCTTCTTTTGCGTGAAATTGCCACAATCAAGCTTAAGGTTTTGAACCCAACCAGAATCATCTTACTCAACAGGAGAGTTCATGAGAATTGCGATCGCGAAAGAAACTGAAATGGGGGAGCATCGAGTTGCCCTCATTCCGGATACAGTGAGTAAGCTGATTAAGCAAGGTTTCGAGGTCTGGATTGAGTCCGGTGCTGGAGAGAATGCCTGCTTTGCTGATGCAGATTATACCGCAGCAGGGGCATCTGTTATCTCGGATACCAACCATCTATGGCAGCAAGCTGATCTTTTATTGAAGGTCAAACCGCCTCGCCAGCGTGAAGATGGTCAGCACGAGGCCGATCTGTTCAGATCAGGAGCCGCTTTAATCAGCTTCCTTGATCCGTTGGGCAGTCCCATTGTGGCGGGTCGATTGGCAGAGCGGGGTGTAACAGCGTTCAGCATGGAATTGATCCCCCGGATTAGCCGTGCTCAAAGCATGGATGCCCTTTCTTCCCAGGCAGCAGTGGCAGGCTATAAGGCAGCCCTGATTGCAGCCCATGCTTCTCCCAGGTTTTTTCCCATGTTGACCACCGCAGCGGGTACGATTCCCCCTGCTAAAGTGTTCATCATCGGTGCGGGTGTGGCAGGTCTACAAGCGATCGCCACTGCCCGACGGTTGGGAGCGGTGGTGGAAGCTTTCGACATTCGGCCAGCAGTCAAAGAAGAAGTGCAGAGCTTGGGAGCCAAGTTCGTGGAGGTGAAGTTGGAAGAGGAGACAGTCGCCGCAGGCGGGTATGCCAAGGAAGTTTCTGAGGTGGCGAAGCAGAAAACGCAGGCGGCGATCGCAGAACACGTGCGATTGGCGGATGTGGTAATCACCACGGCACAAGTACCTGGGAAGCAAGCGCCGCGTCTGGTGACGGAGGAGATGGTTGCACAAATGAAACCTGGTGCTGTGGTGGTGGATTTGGCCAGTGAACAGGGGGGCAATGTTGCAGGTTCTCAACCGGGTCGAGATGTTGTGCTGAACGGAGTCAAGTTACTAGGTCCAGTTAACTTACCCTCGTCTATGCCGATTCACGCCAGCCAGATGTACTCCAAAAACCTGTTAACCCTGGTGCAATATCTGGTGAAGGAGGGCAATCTCACGCTGAACTTTGAGGATGAAATTACTAACAGTGCTTGTCTCACTCATGCAGGTGAAGTGCGGAATGAGCGCGTGCGAACTCTGTTGCAAGCAGCAACGGTTGGTGTTTAGGTAACAAACTCATTTTGATAAATTGGAGTCATTGATCATGACCGATCCATTGATTTTTGGTTTGGTAGTTTTTGTCCTAGCTACTTTTATTGGCTTTGAGGTGATTAATAAAATTCCACCGACTCTGCACACGCCGTTGATGTCTGGTTCCAACGCGATTTCAGGGATTGCGATTGTCGGAGCGTTGCTGGTTGCAGGCGGAGATAACGTTAATCTCAGCATGATTTTAGGATTGATTGCTGTTGTTCTGGCCATGATTAACGTTGTGGGTGGATTTCTCGTCACCGATCGCATGTTGCAGATGTTTAAGAAAAAGGATGTGAAAGCATGAATATTAATGAGTTTTTACCCTCTGCTATTGAACTGAGTTATCTGATTGCTGCCGGGTTGTTTATTGTGGGCTTGAAGAAACTCGGCTCTCCAGCCACTGCTCGTCAAGGCAACCTGATAGCCTCGATTGGCATGTTGATTGCGATCGTCTCCACACTGCTGCATCAAGGCGTGCTCAACTACGGCATGATTTTGATTGGCATGGCCGTTGGTTCGGTGATTGGAGCCATCATGGCCTATCGGGTAGAAATGACCGCCATGCCCCAGATGGTGGGTCTGCTCAACGGCTTTGGAGGAGCAGCTTCAGCATTGGTGGCGATCGGTGAATTTTGGCGTTATCTGCATCAAGCAGGCGACATCCCCTTGAGTGAAACCTTTACCATTATTGTCAGTGTTTTAATTGGTGGTATCACCTTTACGGGGAGTTTACTGGCATACGTCAAGCTAGAGGGCTTGATTACAGGAAAACCCATCACCTACGCTCTTCAGCAACCGCTCAATCTGTCGTTATTGGTCACATTTTTAGTAGGGAGCGGTTTGTTAATTGCCAATCCTCACGACACAGGTATTTTTCTCGGACTGACAATTATTTCTCTGGTGTTAGGAGTCCTGTTCGTTCTACCCATCGGAGGAGCGGATACACCTGTTGTCATTTCGCTGCTCAACTCCTTTTCTGGGTTGGCCGCCAGTGCTGCTGGTTTCGTGTTATCCAACAATATGCTAATTATTGCGGGCGCATTGGTTGGTTCTTCGGGTATCATCCTGACCGAAATCATGTGTAAGGCCATGAATCGCTCTTTAGCCAACGTGTTGTTTAGTGCTTTTGGCTCTGGCAAAACTGCTAGCGATGCAGTAGGTGATAGCGTGCAGGATAAGACCGTCCGCTCGATTGATACCGAAGAAGGAGCGATGATGTTGGGTTATGCCCGCTCGGTCGTCATCGTGCCCGGTTATGGCATGGCCGTCGCTCAGGCGCAACATGCAGTTCGGGAATTGGCGGACCAATTGGAGCGGTTGGGAGTCGATGTCAAATATGCCATTCATCCCGTAGCTGGACGGATGCCTGGACACATGAACGTGTTGTTAGCTGAGGCCAATGTTCCCTACCCCCAACTGTACGACATGGAGGACATCAATCCAGAGTTCGATCGCACTGATGTGGCTCTCGTCATTGGTGCCAACGATGTCGTCAATCCGGCTGCCCGTCATAATGAAAGCAGTCCCATCTATGGTATGCCAATTTTGGAGGTCGATCGCGCCCAACACACGATTGTGATTAAGCGCGGCATGAATGCAGGCTTCTCTGGCGTAGAAAACGAACTGTTCTACAAAGAGAAAACCATGATGTTATTTGGTGGTGCCAAAGATGTAGTCGCCCATCTGGTATCAGCCGTCAAAGAACTGAACTAACGTTCATTCTCTGCTGTCTGTTCTGTCAAGGGAGTTTGGCGGCTCTGCTGCGCTCAACCCACAATTAACAGGGTGTTGAGCGCAGTCGCAGCGCGGCATGATGCAACAACAACTGCCGAGTCCATAGCAATCCTCAATTCTTGTGAAAAGACAATCCGGTAGAACAAGGCAGCAATTCTCATTATGAAAAATTGCCAGGGTTTCAGGTCGCCGTCGGCGACCTGAAACCCCAGCAGATGTTTGGTTTTTCGCCCCCAACGGGGGCGAAAAACCAAACATCTGTTCCAAAATGAGAATTGCTGAGAACAAGGGGCTTAAGCCCCTTGCCTGTTCACGCTACAGATAGAATGGCTATATCCACTGTTCTGAAAGAGTATGTCAACTTTTCTGCCAGCGCTGAAACAAAATGGACACCTCGACACAATGCACATGACAGTCTGCGTTGTAGGTTCCCGTAAATTGGGCGATCGCGATGATTATGGGAGTCAGGGTTGGGATATTTTTGCACCTCAGTTGAGGATTTACGGATTTGATGCCGATGCCGATGCCTGTGAAGTGGCTAATCAAAACTTGCAATCACGGCAGATTACCTGGAAAGAGCGCCATATCCCTCTGGCACTGAGCCAAGCAGCAGGAGAGCAGCGGTTATATGTAACCCGTCACCCTATGTGTAGTTCTCTTTACCCGCCGAACGAATTATTCTTGCAGCGGTTTGATGGCTTATTGGAACTAATGGAACTGGATTTTACGATCGATTTAGAAACCACAACACTGGATTTATTCTGTCAAGCGGAAGGGTTAACAGAAGTTGACTTTTTGCAGATCGATGTGCAAGGGGCAGATTTACAGGTTTTGGAAGGCAGTGCTGCGTTGTTAGACCATGCTGTTTGGGCCATTCAAATCGAGGTAGAGCCGTCACCATTGTATTGTCATCAACCCCTCTTTGCCGATGTGGATACCTATTTGAGACAGCGGGGATTTACGTTATTTGATTTGAAACTGGCGCGTCGGGTGCGATCGCGATCGCCCATTCAATCGCCGTTGCATCCGGGACAAATTCTCTGGGGAGATGCCTATTATTTTTATGATTTGCTGCGTCAGGATATGGCTCTTAGTCGTGCTCAAACTCCTGCACACTTACTCAAATTAGCTTGCATCGCCGATGTTTTGCAATTTCCAGATTATGCCCTGGAAGTTTTAGAGCACCTCACCTTAAATTATGGCAATGCGCCAGAGTATAATGTTGCTGATGCAATTTTTATGAGTCTGTCTCAGTTTCCAGAACTGGTGCAGCATGGATTGGCATCTCTGCCTGTAATCCAAAATATCCGGGGCTTTCTCACTCCGGGAACGGTTAAATAGTGGCTGAGTGCGCCACCGATCGCGCCTAAACTAATGGCGATCGGGGTGCTGAGAGAAGAGTGTTGAAATAGCCACATTGATGATTATAGCCCTCAAGCAATCGCTACGTCTGGCACAGGTGGGGTCGCTTGTTGCCGCTGTCCGACAATTTTCAGCCGCACTCCTCTGCTTTGTCCCAAGGTAATACCGCGCCGTCGTGGTGTTTCAGGACGGGAATCAGCTAATGCCATCTCATAGGTAGAAAGAATTTCCGCCACGACGAGTTTCAGTTCCATCATCGCTAAAGCTTCGCCAATGCAACGCCGTACCCCACCGCCAAACGGCATGTATTCATAAGGCGAAAATTGCCGTTCTAAAAACCGTTCTGGCTTAAATTGTTTGGGTTCAGGATACAGATCAGGCCGCTGATGCAGCAAATAAATACACCCCATGAGCACAGTATCCGGTTCTAATGGATATCCCAAGAGTTCGGTCGCTTCCTGAACGATGCGAGGAAACATTAACATGCCGACTGGGTAAATTCGCAGGGTTTCCTGACAAACTGCTGTCAGATAAGGCAATCGGGTTTTGGCGATCGGGTCAGCATTCTCTAATTCACGCAATTCCTGAAGCACTCGTGCTTGTACCTCTGGCAGCGCATGCACCCAATACAAGGACCAGGCGATCGCTGTCGCTGTTGTTTCATTGCCAGCTAACAACAGGGTCATCAGTTCGTCGCGCAGTTCTTGATCCGTCATGGGATTGCCATCTTCATCACGCGCAGCAATCAGCAACGACAGGATGTCAATCCGCTCGGGATCGGGGTGGGCCCGTCGTTCTGCAATTTCGGTATACAGCAATTGGTCGATTTGCGATCGCTGTTGCAAAAACTGACCCCAGAGACTCCATTTCCCCCAATCTTGCTGTAACACTGGGAGAAACAGAGCACTTGCTTTCCAGGGTGACTCAAACTGATTGGAAACACTGGTCAGTAATCGTTTCAATTGCTGATAGCGTTCTCCTGACTGCAAGCCAAACACAGATTGCAGAATCACTTCCAAAGAAATCTCCTGTGTGACCCGACGGGCGGTGAAGGGCTGGTTCCAAGGCACCCTGGCAAAGGCAGCTTGAGCCAATTGAATAATCAGTTGACCATAGGCCTTGAGCCGTTCTCCGTGAAATGGCGGCAGCATCAGTTGCCGTTGGCGCTTGTGGCGATCGCCATCCAACATAATAATGGATTGACTGCCGACCATCGGTTCAACAATGCGGTTTTCTTTGCCCAATGCTGGAAACAAGCGACGCTCGTTCATGACGATGGTTTGCAAAGCTTGAGGATGCTGCACAAAAACGGCTCCGTGTTCAAATCCAATCAGTTGGGCTGAGAACAGATCAGGATAGGTTTGAGCCGAGCTTTCCATAAAGCCAACCGGATCAGTAATCCACTGGTAGGTTTGCATGAGGGTGGGTTGGTTAAGCAAATTGGGTAGTTGCATAAGCGAGCAGACCGTGAAGAAGGGTTGTTGGAATTGTACCAGTCGAGGATAATGGAGGGGTTTTCCTTGGGCACATTCCTTCTAAACTCATTCCTATGCGGACTCATTACTGCGGTGAACTGCGACCGGAGCACATTGGCAAGACGGTAACTCTATGTGGTTGGGTAGATCGGCGGCGGGATCACGGCGGAGTGATTTTTCTAGATTTGCGCGATCGCTCTGGGCTTTCCCAAATCGTCAGCGATCCCGAACGAACTCCTGACTCCTACGAAGCAGCAGGCGATCTACGGAATGAGTACGTGGTCAAGATTACGGGTCGAGTTACCCAGCGTCCACTGGAATCCCTGAACCCGCGACTGCCCACGGGGGAGATTGAAGTTTATGCCGAGCAGATTGAATTATTGAATGCGGTCCGCAAACAACTCCCGTTTCAGGTGTCTTCCACCGAAACCGAATCAGTTCGAGAAGATCTGCGCTTGAAGTACCGCTATCTAGACTTGCGCCGAGAGCGCATGAGCCGTAATTTGCAACTGCGTCACCAAATTGTTAAATCGATTCGGCGGTTTTTGGAAGACGACTGCGGCTTTTTGGAAATTGAAACACCCGTTCTCACTCGCTCTACTCCAGAGGGAGCACGGGATTATCTGGTTCCCAGTCGGGTCAATCCGGGAGAGTTTTTTGCATTGCCCCAGTCCCCTCAGCTATTTAAGCAACTGTTGATGGTGTCAGGGTTCGATCGCTATTACCAAATCGCCCGTTGTTTCCGGGATGAAGACTTGAGAGCCGATCGCCAACCCGAATTCACCCAACTGGACATGGAGATGAGCTTCATGACCCAGGAGGAGATCCTACAACTCAACGAACAGTTAGTCTGCTACATCTTCAAAACCGTCAAGGGCATAGAGTTACCCCGCCCCTTTCCCTGGCTCACCTTTGCCGCAGCGATGGATCGCTATGGCTGCGATAAACCGGATACTCGCTATGGTTTAGAGCTAGTCGATGTCTCTGATGTGGTCAAGGAGTCTGGCTTTAAGGTATTTTCTGGAGCAGTGGCCAGCGGTGGGATTGTCAAAATTCTGCCGATTCCTGAAGGCAATGCTGCCATCTCCAACGTCCGCATTAAACCGGGTGGCGATCTGTTCAAAGAAGCCAGCGATGCTGGAGCTAAGGGATTAGCCTACATTCGCGTCCGGGAGGATGGCGAAATTGATACGATCGGTGCTATCAAAGATAACCTGACCGATGAGCAAAAGCAGGAAATCCTCAACCGCTGTCAGGCGCAACCGGGACACCTGTTGTTATTCGGTGCTGGCGAAACGGCGATGGTCAACAAAACTCTCGATCGCCTGCGGCAAGTTGTGGCCCGCGAACTCAATTTGATCGATCCCCAAAAAATTAATTTGCTCTGGGTGGTGGATTTTCCTATGTTTGAATGGAACGCCGACGAAAATCGTTTAGAGGCGTTGCACCATCCCTTTACCGCTCCCCATCCTGAGGATGCTCACGATCTGAAAACGGCTCGTGCTCAAGCTTACGATTTGGTATTTAACGGCTTTGAGGTCGGCGGTGGTAGTCTGCGTATTTATCAACCGGACTTGCAAGCTCAGGTATTCTCGGCGATCGGACTCTCCGATGAAGAAGCCCAAAACAAATTCGGCTTTTTGCTAGAAGCCTTTGAATATGGCACCCCACCCCACGGTGGGATTGCCTATGGGCTGGATCGTTTAGCCATGCTGCTAGCCGGGGAAGAATCAATTCGAGACGCGATCGCCTTCCCCAAAACCCAGCAAGCTCGCTGTCTGCTCACTAATGCACCCTCAGAAGTTGATCCTAAACAACTGAAGGAGTTACACGTTACCACAACCCTCAAGCCCAAAGCTGAGAAATAATCTGGGACAAGGGGCTTACCGGACAAGGGGCTTAGGCCCTTGTCTCAGTAGTTGTTGAGATGCTAGCGCCTTAGAATTAAGTTAAACATTCTGTCTACGCCACCATAACTGGTATTGCTCTCGCTCCCGTTACTCGCGTTTTCATGCCTAGTGGTCTGTCAACTTTTATTTGACGGGTTCCCCGTCAAATAAAAATTTGAATTTAAGGGACTTTTGACGGGTTGCAACCCGTCAAAAGTCCCTTGACAGACTACTAGTGTCACCTGGGGGTTTGCAGGCAAGATTTCGTAACAAAAATGTCATTTTCCCCAAGCGTCTCCTGTAAACTCAGAATCGAAAGCGGTGTACCTTTCGCTAGAATGAGCGTACTTTGTTGGGGTGGATGGTGATGTATCTGAGTTTGGCTGACTATTGGGTTCTTGTGCCATCGTGGGCAACGGCGGCTTTGGCAACCGCAACCCAAAACACTGGTTTTAATCTAAACTTTGGCAGAATCTTGCCTTCCATCCCGTATATCATGCAAGGTCTATGGATGACGCTGACCTTTGTTCTGCTTTCTGCCTTTTTTGGGTTGATATGGGGCACAATCTTAGCACTCATTAAAATTTCCAACATCAAGCCGTTAAGATGGCTAGCCGATGCCTACACCTCTGTTTTTAGGGGCACACCGCTCATCTTGATGTTGGCTCTGGTTTATTTTGCCACTTCACAGTTGACGGGGTACGACATTCCTCCTCTTCAAGCTGGTGTTATTACCTTTTCACTTAACTCAGCCGCCTACATCTCAGAAACGATTCGGGCGGGTATCATGGCGGTCGATCGCGGACAACGAGAAGCAGCTATGTCTTTAGGCGTACCATATCGCCCCATGATGAGTGATATTATTCTGCCTCAAGCTTTTAAGAATATCCTGCCAGCAATGGTGAACGAAGGAATTGCCCTGCTCAAAGATTCCGCATTGGTTTCTACGATTGGAGTCGCCGATTTGATGCGTCGCGCTCAAATTGTAGCAGCCGAAAAGTTTATCTACTTTGAACCGTTGCTCTTTGTTGCTGTGATTTTCTATCTCATGGTTATGGGTCTGACCCTCTTTGCCCGATCGCTCGAAAGGAGAATGCGTCTCAGTGATTAGAACCGAATTTTTATGTAAATCCTTTGGCAAGCTAGACGTTTTGAAGGATATTTCCACCGAAATCAAAAAAGGTGAAGTCGTAGCTGTGATTGGGCCATCTGGATCAGGCAAGTCTACCTTCTTGCGTTGTCTTAACTTGTTAGAGGTGCCGACTCGTGGACGAGTTTACATTAACGATATTGATATCACGCAACCCGATTGTGATGTCATGGCCATGCGGCAAAACATTGGTATGGTGTTTCAACACTTCAATCTGTTTCCTCACATGACAGTGTTGCAAAACGTGACTTACGCTCCTATCAAAATCAAACAGGTGAATCCTAATCTGGCTAAACAGAAGGCGATGGATCTGTTGTCTGCGGTTGGTTTATCTGAGAAGGCAGAAGTTTATCCGTCTCGACTGTCTGGTGGACAAAAGCAACGAGTCGCGATCGCTCGTGCTCTGGCGATGGAACCAGAAATCATGCTCTTTGATGAGCCAACCTCGGCACTTGACCCTGAAATGGTGAAAGAGGTGCTGGATGTGATGAAAAACCTGGCCAATACTGGGATCACGATGGCGATTGTGACCCATGAAATGGGATTTGCCCGCGAAGTTGCTAACCGTATTCTCTTCCTCGATCGTGGTCATATCGTTGAAGATGCACCACCCACCGAATTCTTTAGTTCTCCTAAGAGTGCCAGAGCGAATGAGTTTTTGGAGAAGGTGCTTTAAGTAGATCTCCAGGAAATGATATACCCAGTTTTTTAGGAGGGTGGGCGGCGAAACCGCCCACCCTCCTAAAAAACTGGGAGATTCTTTTCCAGAAATTGCCTAAGTAGAAGTCGAGGGGTGGAGGAGTAGGAGATGGGGAGGGGATGAGGAGTTAGGGGTTTAATCGTTTCCATCCTAAGGCGATCGCTACAACTAGGGGTGGCAGAAGAATTGCCATCAGAGCAGTTGTTTTGGTTGCTGGAATGTCTAAGTTGGGCGCAACTTGCTTAATGACGACTGCGATCGCTCCTGATAAGAGCATTACCTTGAGAATGAATCTGATAACATCGTTCACGCACTCCTTCTCCTTACTATTAAGGGTGTTCGCAATCTTAACACGTTCCTGTTAAGTGATAGCATAGGGGATTTTATTTGCGCGCAAGAGTGCCTTTAAGCATCCTCTTACGTGAGTCTCCAATCAGGAGGTGGGGTGTGCAACACCCCACCTCCTCAGGAAGCAGGAAAGAAAACGCAATTTTCTTAGGAGTTCGACGAGCGGCTTTTCGTTGGAGCGGGCTGCACCCGTTTCAACGAAAAGCCGCCGTTTGAGGTCTATGGCGCGACACGCTATAGACCTCGAACGGCATTATCGAACTCACGTTCCTCTTACCTTGGGATGGATGCCATAACAGAACTCACCATGAATACTATAAATAAATACCTGGAGCAACCTCTAGCTCCAAGTCATTACTGTACTGATAACAAAATCCTTCTAACTCAACGGTAAAATCATGGCTCAAAACCAAGCTAATCCTCCATTCAAAACGCCCAACCCTGATGAACTTCAGTCTCAGGAAACGAAATCAACAACAATCAACAGGCTTGAACAGCAAAGGGCAGTTCGCACAACAGATAGTTCATCTGACTCAGGTGAAATTGACAATACTAATCATCTCGATGATGTTAGTGACCACACCAGCACCAACAACGACGCTGTAACCCTCGATTCTGCCGACCCAGATTCATTTGTTTCAGGCACCGACGATTTCGCTATGCGTCAAGCCTATCATGCGAGTCAGTCTTCGCAATGATGCGTGTGTCTCTGCGATCGCGGATTTAGCTAAGCAATTTGTGGGTTAAGGGAGGTGTAGTTGTTATACCATTTTGGGTGATATGTGCATGATTTCAATTGCCAGAACGGTTAGCTGGTCAAGCATTCTGCAATCCAAAATCGGAAATCTATAATCCAAAATGGTATTACACCTCCCTTAACCCTTTTATCTAGGCTATTTGGAGTCTCAGCTATGAATTAATCTTGTTTGAGGGGTGTGGCGCAACGCGCCACACCCCTCAAACAAGATTTTTCGTTGGGGCAGGCGCAGCCTGCCCCAACGAAAAACCACTCGTCAAACTCACGTTGAATTAATGGATATCGATTTTTTAGCATTGCTGATTTTTTGGAGTGCGGTGATTGCATTGCACTCACCACACTCCATTGGAAACTCACGTTAGATTAAGTTAGATAAATCAGCAGATGCAGATCAAGCGCTATGGACACCCCCCAACTCAAATTTTTACTGAAACTCCTTGGTCAAGAGGGGTATCGCGGCTCGATCGCCCAACTCAAGCCTACTGAAAAAACCACAGTGGCAGAATGCGATCGCATCTGTAGTAATTTGGCAGCAGAGGGGATTGTCAACTACAGTCGTGAGGTAACTCAATTTCAAATTACGGTAGCTGGACAGACTCTCTTAGAAAAAGATCCAGTCGATGCGGAGATCTCTGAACAACAGCGCCTAGTCCTGTATGCTTGTGCTCACCAGTCTGCGACTCCTGCTGATCTGAAAAAATTGAGTGCAGTTGATCGTCAAACTGTAATTCAAGACCTGGCTGCTCAAGAGTTAGTCAAAATTGAGAAGGAGCGTGTTAAAGAAGTTTGGCTAACAGAAAAGGGATATGCGTTTTTGCGGGATGAATGCTATCCCAGTGGTAGTGACACTGTGACCTTAGACTTAATCAAGAACTATGTGCATTTTTTACGGCGAACCTTGCCTCAGGTTGGATTGCAGCGATCGCTGAATCAAGCAGTTCTTGATCAGGAAGCAGCGGAAGCAGCGGAGAAGCAGGAGAAGGTGATGGACTTGCCTGCAAAAGCATGGGGCGAGTTGGCTGATCAGGAGATTTTGAGTATCATTCAGGACCTCGATCGAGAACTAGGCACCCATAATGAAGTCCCCATTTATCAACTGCGCCGCAGACTGGAGCCACGATTATCACGAGCCGAGTTAGACCAGGCCCTTTATCGCTTGCAGCAAAATGATTGGATTGCCCTCAGACCACTCGTGCAGTTACAGGACTATTCTCCCGAAGAAATCAGTACAGGCCTGCTTGAAAACACTGGACAGCCGCTCTTCTTTATTCAAGTTGTTACAGAGTCAGACTGAAGCACTTCGTCTAAACACAAGATGGTCAGAATTTGTGCAGCACGTCACGCCCCACAAATCCTTTAACTCAAAGAGTAGACAGCGTTAACTCTGGTTGTAATCGCTGCAAGACTTGCTTTAGCACCATTGCTGTCCAATCAATATCTTCTACTGTGGTCTGCCGTCCCAAAGTCAAACGTATCTCGGTTTTGGAGAGGCGATCGCTATATCCCATTGCCTGCAAAATCGGACTGGGCACGAGCTTACCGCTGTGGCAGGCTGATCCAGCACTGATGGCGATCCCAGCCAGATTCATTTGCCGCACCAAGGTTTTGCCACTCAGCCGTTCACCATCTGCCTGTTGCAGACAAAAGCTGACGTGATGGGGCAAGCGATGAAAGCGATCGCCCGTTGGGGTCAGTCCAGGTACGTCGGCCAGTAGATCGAACAGGCGATCGCGCAGATGGATCAATCGAGGCGTTTCTTCAGCCATCTCTTTGGCTGCTAGTTCTGCGGCCAGTCCAAACCCAGCAATCACAGGCACCGCCTGAGTGCCCGATCGCAACTTCAATTCCTGTCCTCCACCTGCTAGTAAAGGAGTTAGTTGTACCCCCGGACGGACGTAGAGCACACCTGCTCCCTGGGGGCCATAAAACTTGTGACTGGAGAGAGACAGCAAATCCACTGGCAAAGTTTGCAGATCAATTGGCAACCGTCCAGCAACCTGGACAGCATCGGTGTGAAATAAAGCACCGTGGGAACGCACAATATGACCCAACGTTTCGATCGGTTGTAGTGTCCCGACTTCGCTTTGTCCATAAATCACCGATACCAGCACCGTATTGGGCTGCAAGGCAGCATAGAGATCAATGGGATTAATCCGTCCCTGAGCATTCACAGGCAGGCGAGTGACTTGCCAGCCCCACTGCTCCAATAATTTGGCAGGCTCGGCAATGGCTGAATGCTCCACAGCAGAAATAATCAGATGTTGAGGAGTAGCATATTGCCGTGCCACCCCTACGATCGCCAGATTATTGGACTCCGTGCCGCCAGAGGTAAAGACAATCCCATCGGGATCGGCGTTGATTAAACCAGCCACCTGCATCCGCGCCTGTTCCACCACCACCGCAGCCCGTTCGCCCCATTGGTGCAAACTGGAAGGATTGCCCCACTGGTGAGTCATGATTTCTTGCATGAGGGCGATCGCCTCTGTCCGAGGGGGAGTTGTCGCGCTATGGTCCAAATAAATCTGCATAAGTGACCTGTCTGTGATGCATCAGCATTCTCCATTCCTTCTCCCAGGATATCGTTTTCCTGATTACAATACTCCGGACAGAATTTGAGCAGATTTTGAGGCTTAAACTCCTATCCAGTCGTAGGCTGGCTCTTTTTTTCAAAGTCAGGGGTAATGCTAACTTTGAAAAAATAACTCTATTCCTGAACTGTA